>ERZ1643251.392-NODE-392-length-66599-cov-28.485934_pt1 | contig 66599 bp, 64 predicted proteins | sample MGYA00579261_ERZ1643251 | MGnify/ENA primary metagenome ERZ1643251 (study PRJEB29033, sample SAMEA4952267) | chicken gut metagenome | biome: Broiler Chicken; feature: Gastrointestinal Tract; material: Caecum | place: Ireland | collected 2018 | study: Broiler...
TTTTGCCTTTAGAATAGAGGTAAATCCCTGTGTGATTGAGATTACTATCGGTAAGGCAATATTCCATAACGCAATTTCTCGCTGCCAACCAACCGCACTTCCCCAAATTGAGTACTGCTCTCCAATTTGAGGAATGAATAATTGCCAAATACAGGCTCCTCCACACGCAAAAATGATAAATAGTAGATAGAATTTGTACGAGCACATAGATTTTTTATTGTCGTTCTCGGCCATTGTGTTCCTCCAAAACATGAAATCTATTTCAGGTTTAGTGTATCACGCCATCCGTCTGATGTCAACAATGTATCTGAAATTAGTTTCAGATTTTATTGATTTGATCACTATATTGCGGTATAATGGTTAAGACAACAAAGGCGGGTGAATGTAATGCCTACAAATGAAATCCGTATTCCTAAACAAAAACGGTCTATTGAAAAAAAAGATGCTATTATAGTAGCAAGCTATGAACTGTTTTGCGAAAAAGGGTATTATAAGACTAATACGGCGGAAATTGCAAAGGCAGCAAATGTTTCTACCGGAATTGTCTATAACTATTTTCACGACAAACACGACATTCTAAAGGAAGTTATTGGTCTGTATATTTCCAGATTGGAATCTGAATTTAGAACTGCACTTAGCAGGCAAATTCAAAAAGAGGATCTCCATAACCTTGTTAAAGAACTGCTTGATGCATTGATTACCTCTCATACCATGAATGTTTCTGCGCATAATGAGTTTATGGCCTTGGCGTTACTCGATCCTGAAATACAAAATTACTTTGTTGATTTTGAAGCAAGGCTACTCGCACAAATTAAGGAACTTCTTATTAGTGCAGAGTTTTCGTCTTGCTTCTTAGAGGAAAAACTTCGCATCGCTTTTGGGATCATTGAGCAGCTTTGCCACGATTATATACAGCAGATCATTGATGAAGCACAGTTGTCCAGATCAAAAATTGTTGCGGTTCAAGCCATTACGAGTTTAATCGAGATGGATGTTGAACCGGAAATTAAATAGTCAGTATAGTGATTTTATAAATCGTTCAAATACTAATACCTGAAATGTAAAATCATTTTGGGTGATGTTATGAAGTTTGAACGAGATGAGCGACGATTTGACTTTCACGATATAGGGCTTGCCATTAAAAAAGCTCGGGAAGCCAGTGGGATGACGCAGGAGCAACTGGCCTATATCGTTGACCGGGCTCCTCGCACCATCATGTATAACGAGAATGACGGCCAGCACCCCAGCCTTAACACCTTTTATCAGATGGTGACAATGTTTGATATATCGGTAGATCAATATTTCTATCCGTCCAAGAACAAAGGGAGCGAGTGCAGAAAGCGGATTGACGCCATGCTCAACGCCCTGGACGAAAAAGAACTAAAAATTGTAGAAGCCACGATCCAAGCGATGAAAGCGGCTAAGGAAACGGAGGATGCGTAAGAGAAACACGCACCTCCGTTTTTTTGCGCTGTTTAGGGCAGCGCACTAATGGCAAGCAGGGCAAGTGTGGCCACACTTGCTATTTTTGCAGCCCGAGAGGGCCGCAAAACGCTTGTTGGGGAGCCCATCAATGTATACATCTGGCACCAGGGCCTGCTGTTCTATTTCCATTTCATCCCCATGTTCCTGTTGCAGCTGGTGCTGTGCCGCACCCGCTCCACCCCGGTGTGCATCCTCCTCCCCCTGGGCATCCTGCTAGGGGTGGGCCTGGTGTGGCTCTGTCTCACTGAATGGACGGTCATGGGCTGGGCTCTCTTTGGCTACTGGTGCATTGCCCCGGTGATGGGCTGCGCCCTGGCCTGGGTGGTCTACTTTGCAGGGTATCTGTTGGGGTACCGACGGGTCTAACCACACAAAACGCATGGGCGGATGGCCTTGAAAGGCCGTCCGCCCATGCGTTTATTCTTCCAGAGCCAGAGAAGCCTGGAGCAATTTTTTGGTGTAGTCGTGCTGGGGGTTGTCGTAGATGGTGTCCACATCCCCCTGTTCCACGATCTCCCCCTGGTACATCACCGCCACCCGGTCGCAGATCTGATAGACCACCGCCAGGTCATGGGAGATGAACAGGTAGGACAGGCGGAACTTGGCCTTCAAGTCCACCAGCAGCTGGAGGATTTGGGCCTGCATGGTCACGTCCAGAGCGGACACCGGCTCATCCAGCACAATGAGGCGGCTGCCCCCGATGAGGGCGGCGGCAATGGCCACCCGCTGGCGCTGACCGCCGGAAAGCTGGGAGGGGCGGCGGGAATAGTGCTCCTCCCCCAGACCCACCTGCTGCAGCATGTCAATGGCCTGGGCCTTCCGCTCTTTCTTGTCCTTTACCCCCAGCACCCGCAGAGGCTCCTCCAAAAACCAGCCCACCGACTTGGCGGGGTTGAGGGAGCCGTAGGGGTCCTGAAACACCATCTGAGGCCGGAAAGCGTTGACCTCCAAGGTGCCCTCGGTGTCCTTCACCACCCCCAACAGGCACTTGGCCAGGGTGGATTTGCCGGAGCCGGACTCTCCCACAATGCCCAGCACCTCACCGGGGGCCAGGGTGAGGGAGACGTTGCGCAGCACCTGCTTGCGCTCCTTGCCCTTTCCATAGTAGCTGTTGAGGCCCTGGATGTTTACCATTGGTTTCTCAGCCATGGCTGCCACCTGCTTTCAGTTTGGTTCGGGTGGGGCGAGAGGCGATGAGCCGCTGGGTATACGCCTGCTGCGGGTGGTGGAACACCTGCTCCACGTCCCCTGCCTCCACGATCTCCCCCTGCTGCATCACCACTACGTGGTGGCACAGGGCCCGGATGACACCCAGGTCGTGGGAGATGAACAAAATGGCGATGCCCTCTTTCCGGTTGATCTCCTTGAGGGTGTCCAGAATCTGCGCCTGGATGGTGACATCCAGGGCGGTGGTGGGCTCATCAGCGATGAGCAGCTTGGGCCGCAGCACCAGGGCGGCGGCAATCATCACCCGCTGGCGCATACCGCCGGACAGCTGGTGGGGGTACTGGTGGTACAGCTGCTCCCCATTGGGCAGCCCGGCCAGGGCCATGGCCTCCAGGGCCCGCTGTTTGCGCTCCTTGGGGGGCATCTTGGTGTGAATGCGCAGGGCCTCCTCCACCTGGGGTCCAATCTTCATGGTGGGGTTGAGGCTGGTCATGGGCTCCTGGAAGATGATGGACAGGTCCTTGCCCTGGTAGCTGCGCATCTGGCTGCGGGTGAGGTCCAGCAGTTCCACCCCCTCAAAGCGGATGGAGCCGGAGACCTGGACGCTCTTGCGGTCCAGTAGGCCCATGATGGCGTGGGCGGTCATGGACTTGCCCGAGCCGGACTCCCCCACAATGCCGATGACTTGGCCCTCCTCCACATGGAGGGAGAAGTCCTTCACCGCCTCGAAATGACCCTTGGGGTTGGGAAATGCAATTTTCAAATGTTGAATCTGTAACATCATGCCGCCATCCTTTCCCGCAGGCCCTCGCCCAGCAAACTCACGCCCAGGATGGTGAGCACCACCACCAGGGCAGGACAGAGCATACACCAGGGAGCGGTGGACCACACCGCCTGGGCCTCGTTGAGCATCCGTCCCAGGCTCACGTCGGGGGCGGTGACGCCAATGCTCAGATAGCTCATGGACGCCTCGGAGAGCACCGCATTGTTAAAGCCGATGGTGAGCCCCGACAACAGGGTGGGCCAGGTGTTGGGCAGGATGTGGACAAAGAGGATGCGTCCATTGGACACCCCCATGAGCCGGGCCGAGCGCACAAAGTCCCGGTCCCGGACCTTGAGAAACTCGCCCCGCACCAGGCGGGCAAAGCTGGGAATGAAGAGAATGCCCAAAGCTCCAATGACGTTATACTTGCCCGGGCCAATCACCGCCAACACCACCAGAGCCAGCAGGATGCTGGGGAAGGCGGCCAGGGCGTCACAAATTCGCATGACCAGGGCGTCCACCACACCTCCGAAGTAGCCACAGAAGGCGCCGATGAGCAGTCCGGCCACAAAGCCGATGGCCAGCACGGCCAGGGCGATCATCAGGGTGCTGCCCGCTCCCTCCATGGTGCGGGACAGGATGTCCCGGCCCAGCTGATCGCAGCCAAAGGGGTGGGCCAGAGAGGGGGCGGCATACCGGTCCGCTCCCACCATGGCGGTGGACTCATAGGGGGTCCAGAACATACCCACCCCGGCAAAACCCACCATGAGCACGGTGAGCACCAGGCCCAGCCGTCCATACCAGTTGCGTTTTGTCATCTCGCCTCACCGTCCTCTCAGTCTGGGGTCCATGACCCGGTAGAGCAAGTCGGCGGCGAAGTTGCACACCACCACCACCGTGGCGATGAGCACCACAATGGCCTGCACCACCGGATAGTCCCGGTTGCCAATGGAGGTCACCAGCATCTTGCCCAGGCCGGGGATGCCGAAGACCTGCTCCACCACAATGGAACCGGCCATAATGTCCGCCACCGTCATGGCCAGGAAGGTGACCACGGGAATCATGGCATTGCGCAGCACGTGCCGCCACAGGGCCGAGGTCTTGGAGTTGCCCTTGCTGTACGCCGTGCGGATGTAGTCCTGGCCCAGCTCGCTGAGGATGGAGCCCCGCAGCATTTTCACCGTCATGGCCGACCGGGGCAGGGCCACCGCCAGGGCGGGAAAGAGCATGTACCACAGGTAGGGCCCCCATCCAGCCTGGGGGGTGACAATGGCCCCGGGCTGGAACAGGCGCAGCACCAGTCCAAACACATACACCAGCAAAATGCCCGCCACAAAGTTGGGCACCGACATGGTGATCTGGTTGAGGATGGTGAGCACCCGGTCCACCACGCCCCCCTCATACCGGGCGGCGATGATACCCAGAGGCAGAGCGATGGCCACAATGAGCACAAAGGCCAGCACCGCCAGGGTGAGGGTGTGGGTAACGCAGGTGGACAGCAGCTGAGCCACCGGCATGCCATAGTTGTAGGACTCCCCCAGGTCCCCGGTGAGCAGGCCCCCCAGCCAGTGGAGGTACCGCTGCCAGATGGGCAAATCCAGCCCCAGCCGATCTCGGAGGGCTGCAATCTGTTCCTGGGTGGCCTCCACCCCCAGGATGGAGGAGGTGGGGTCGCCAGGAATGATGGAGAAGGCCACAAAGGCCAGGATGGTCACCAGCAGCAGGGTGGCAATCAGCAGCAGCACCCGCTTGACCAGGGTTTTCATCATACATCTCACCTCTTGCAATTTGGGGGCCGCAGGTGCGGCCCCCAAAGCGTTGGTCTCTTATTTATAGTGGATGGTGCTCATGTCCAGCACATAGGTGGCATAGAAGGTCATGCCCTCCAGGTCCTGGTCCATCACCACCAGGTCACACAGGTCCTGAATCCACAGGCTGGCAGCCTCCTCGTTGAGGATGGTCTGGGCCTGCTTGTAAAGCTGGGTCTGCTCGCCCTGGTCCAGCGTGGTCAGGGCCTTCTCCATCACCCGGTCATACTCCTCCGAGTTGAAGTTGATGAAGTTCTTCTGGTTGTCGCTGACGTAGCGCTCCAGCATCTCCCGGCCGGTCATGTCGCTGGCGGCGATGCCCACCACGGTGGACTCAAAGTCGCGGCCACGGTACACATCGCTGACCCAGCTCTCCCACTCGATGGGGTTGAGGTTGGCAGTGATGCCCACCTGAGCCAGCTGCTGGGAGACCACCTCAGCGGTCTCCACGTGCTGGGTGTAGTTGGAGGGCACGGTGATGGTCATGGTAAAGCCATCGGGATAACCGGCCTCAGCCAGCAGGTCCTTGGCCTTTTCCAGGTCCTGCTGGTAGTTTTCCGCCAGCTCGGGCATGAAATACTTGGTGTAGGCGGGGTACATGCTGGTACCAGTGGCCACGCCGTCCCCGTTACACACAAATTCGATGATCTCAGGGACATTGATGGCGTAGTACATGGCCTGACGCACCCGCACGTCGTCAAAGGGCTTGACGTCGTTGTTCAGGTACAGGGCCTGCACCAGCTTCATGGTGTCCTGAAGGACGGTGAACTGCTTCTCCACCTCCTTGCGCACCGAGTTGGGCAGGTGGATGACCATGTCCAGGGTGCCGCCCTGCAAGCCCATCACCAGGGTATTCACATCGGTGATGATGCGGAAGGTCACCTTGTCCAGCTGGGCAGGCTCGCCCCAGTAGCCGTCAAACTTCTTCATCTCCATGCTCTGCTGAGGAGTGTAGGAGGTGAAGGCGAAGGGACCGGTGCCGATGGGAGTGGTGGCAATGGTGTCGCTGGAATTTGCAGGGATGATAGCAGCAGTCATGGAGTTGATGAACTCCAGATTGGGCTCTTTGAGGGTGAGCACCACGTGGGTGTCGTCGGTGGCCTCCATGCTGGTGACATTAGAAAACGCCGAAATCAGAGGCGTTCCATCGTTCTCTGACCCGGCGCAGCGTTCCAAGGAGTATAGTACATCTTCCATGGTGACTGCGTTGCCGTTGTGGAACTTCACACCCTCCCGCAGGGTAAAGGTGTACTGAAGTCCGTCGTCGGAAACTGTGTAGTCACTGGCAACAGCGGGAATGACGCCGCCGTCGGGACTGGCTTTCATCAGTCCTTCGAAGATGTTGAACAGCACTTCACTGGTCCCCGCGGCTACCGCCTTGTGGGGGTCCAGGCTGTCCAAATCCTGTGCGATACCTACCGTGACTGAGTTTCCTTTGGATAACTCGCCCGTTTGTGCAGAGGCTGTGGGGGTGGCGCTGTTATTCGTGCCTCCTGTACATCCGTACAGTGAAGCCGAGAGCATGACCCCGGCCAGCAGCAGCAAAAGGGCCCGTTTCGTGAACTTGGGCATTTTGCTTCTTCCTTTCGTTTCTGCTTTTCTCGCAACTGTATTCAGTTGTCCGGTCTATTCTAACACACAGGAGCAGAATTGCAAGGTATTTCTTGCACAATTTGTGTGGCGCAGGGAGGCCCCCTGCGCCACACTTTGCCACTTATTTCAATTGCTCGTACAGGCCCGCCATGTCCTCTGCCCCGTCCCCTACCAGGTAGACGGTGCCGTCGTCCATGGTGATGAGCAGCCAGGGCCCCTCCTGGGGGTCCATGCACACGGTGATTTTGTCGTACTCGTCGCTCTGGTAGCGGCCCTTATATACGTTGTCCATGGCCGTGCCAGCAATGCGCCGCAGCCCCTCCGGCTCCTCTTGCAGCAGCTGCACCTGGTCCACGTCCGCCAGGGAAATCTCATAGTGATCCCAGCCGTGCTCTGCCACCAGGGCGGTATCGGTGAGGGTGAGGGTCACAGGTGCCCGCTCCTCCGCCATCAGCCATACGCCGAACAGGGGCATCAGAAGCATCAGAACCGCCGTAGCTCCCATGATGACCCGGCCGCTTTTCTTGGCCAGGTTCACGGTGGTGTTCATGCCGATGCGGTTGTTGACCACCAAGTGGGTGTCGTTGGGGTCATAGTAGAACATGCCCCAAATCCACTTTTCGTCCTCGTCCACATAGTAGGTCTGCCCGCTCTGGGCGGTGAGACGCTCCTGCTGGTGGCGCAGGTGGAACTCCAGCCCCACCGCCAGCACTAAAAAGAGGACGGTGAGGGCCAACATCACCACCAGGCCCCAAACCGGGTGGGACAGGGACAACCACATGGCCAGGTTGACCCCCGCCATAAACCAGCTGCCCCACACCCAGCTCCGCCGCCAGGCTCTTCGGCGGATGCGGGTGAGGGTCTGGGTGAGGCTCTCATTTGCGTCCACCGTCTCCGCCCGCCGCCGCATGGCCCACTGATACAGGGCCCAGAACAACAGCACACACACCGGCCCGGTGAGAAACAGGGCGGTCATCAGCCAATCCTGCTTCACAATGCCCCACACCAGGGGGGCCAAGCTCACCACCAGGGGAAGCAAAAACTGCACGGGCGAGATGGGCTTCTCCGCCTGGGCCGCCGCAGTGAGGTTTACCACATGGCTGCGGGGCACCTCCGGGTACCAGCCCTGTTCCTGTTTCAGCGCCTTGAGCTTTTTGTGGTACTTCACATAGGGAATGAACGGCAGCACCATGGCCACATCAATCCAAATCAGCCACACAGTCAGGGACAGCCCCGTGGACATGGGCAAAAGCACCAGCACCACCACCGATACCAGCAAGCCCAGACAGATCCACCGCAGAATCCGGCGGAACCGGTTCAGCAGCTCCACAGTCTGGGGGTGGGTGCGGCCCACATAGGGCAGCGTGACCCCCAGGGCAATGTTCTTTTTAAACTTGGTCTCGTTGTTGAGCTGCCAAAACATCAGCGGTATGATGATAATTCCACACGCCCAAAGAATCAACCGAACGATCATAGTCACCCCTCCTGTTCATATAGCTTCTGGCACAGTTCCAGCACCTGCTCCTTCTGCCACCCGGCCACCCGCAGCTCGGACACGGCCAGCTTCAACCGCTGAACCGTCTGCTCCGGCACGGTCTGGGCTCCCTCTCGAGCACTGACCACCGTGCCGCTTCTCCGGTCGGTGGTGATGTACCCCTCCTGTTTCAGAAGCTGGTAGGCACGGCTCACCGTCATCATGTTCACCCCGGCCTCATCGGCCAGAGCCCGCACCGTGGGCAGCTTCTCCCCCGGGGATAAGACCCCCTGGGCAATGCCCACCACAATCTGGTCCCGAATCTGTTGGTAAATGGGTCGCTCACTGTTGAAATCCAATTGCAGCAGCATGAGGGTTCACCGTCCTCTCTTTGTCTTGTTTGTATTATAAATTATAATACAACAGATATAAAAAATCAACCCCTCACGGGGTTGACTTTGCATCCCATTAAGCGGAGCTCTATGGGGTATGTTCCTCATTTGACACTATACCTACGCCCCACAGGGCCATCAGAACCAGCACCAGCACAGACAAAACCGGGGAAATCATGTTCTTCCATTTCATACGGTTCACCCCAAAATCAAAAAAGGTATTATGCTTACCGTGTACAGATCCTACAATCAGTGTACCAGAAGTTCCAGCCCCGGTCAATGGAAACGGCTCTCTGACCTCCACCAGGCCAAACGCCGCCCTTGTGCAAAGGGAGCTATCAGCCGTCCGGCTGATGGAGGAGTTGTTCTTCTCAACATCCTAGTTCAGGCTTGCCAGCCTGGTGGGGACGCTTCCCGCTGGGGGTTCCTTTTGCTCGGTCAAAAGGAACCAAAACCCGCTTAGGGCGTTCCCCCCTAAGGACCCCCCTTGGGGTACTGGAATGTACGTGCGTCAAGGCTATGGTCGGCCCGTCACCCTTGCTGTGGCGCCTAGTCGTGCCACCACACCAAATTACCCTGGGCAGCCGGCCCTATATCTGGGCGGTTTCCCCGTCCGGGCCTAGTCTGGTGTGTGCGGCGTTCCCGCCGCCGAGAGCATCTGACGCCCCCCTGTGGTGCTGTGGTAAGGGCCGTGGCTTGCCCAACCCGCTGGCTCCCCGGCATTGTCCTGAGAGATTCGGGAGGGGCAAGCCACTCCCCTACTTTCCACTAATGTTTATACTTTATCATCTTTATAAAACTGCTCAATCAGTCAGTATAATATAACAGGAAATCATCTATCTCCCTACATGATAAAATTCTCCCATATTTTTGAGAGACCAATTCTTGCAAATTCAATGCTCGCACACAGAAATCTGCATAAATAGTATCACACCCACAGGAATAGTGTTTGTATAGCTGATATTTATTCTTTCTAACAACTTTCCTGATTGCATTGCTTGCCCGACTATCATAGATATAAACTGCATTTGGAGAATGAAAGTGTAAGTACTTGGACGCTAAAGACCTCTTATCCAGCTTCGTTAATTGGTTAAACACATCTGTCAGAAACATATGAGTACTAAGTAGACTATCTAGATTATCGTCTGTCAGCCTATCATATTCCTTCAACACTCCTATTCTTCTATCGAGTTCATCTCCGATTTCCAACATCTTTGGTGCTACTACATCGGCATAAAATTCCGTTGAGTCACAACCATCTCCTGTTTTTCTTCTTTCTAGTGCAGCCGAATAACTACGCCCAATTAACCACAGTTTTCCTATAATAACGTCTTTCTTATTATGGTAAGGTTCCTGAGCACACATATTGTATAGCACAGAATTACCATATTGCCATACATTGTTTGGATTTTCAAAGTAACGCATTAGCGTACGGGATAGTGTTTGGTTCATAACTTCCCCCATTCGGCTACGTTCAGAAATTGCGCCGCAGCTTATTGAGATACCCCTCTAATATTAAGGTAGCAGCCACGGCGTCCACATTCTTCTTGTGCTGCTTCATCTTCTTCCCCGAGGCATGGAGAATCTGGTGGGCCTCAATGGTGGTACGCCGCTCGTCCCACAGGTGCACCTCCATCCCCGTCATCTCTTGAAGCTGCTGGGCAAAGGCCCGGTACAGCTCTGCCCGGGGGCCCTCCGTGCCGTCCATGTTCCGGGGAAAGCCCATGACCAGCTCCTCCACCCGGTGCTCGCTTACCAGTTTGCCGATCTCCTGGGCCACCTGGTCCGCCTTCCGGCTGTGAATCACCGTGGTGAATCCCGCCAGCATCCCCAAGGCATCGGAAATGGCCACCCCGGTCCGGGCGTCTCCGTAGTCCACCGCCATCACTCGCATAGGTTCGTCCTCCTGATTATTTGGTAACGTGATTATAAAGGATAAATTTTCTCTTGACAACCCCTCACCCCTGTGATATGCTGAATGCACCTGTGAGCAGGGCTTTCTTTTTGTGCGCATTTTTACGGGATGAACACAAAAACCCTCTCCCCTCACCGATAGGGTCACAGGGAGGCAAAGGCCGGTTTCCCGTAGCAGATGTAGGGTGCCCCGGCACCCTTTTGAAGCGCTGGAATTGGCCATGGCCGTTCCGGCGTTTTTTGATGCCGGGCGGCAAATTCAAAAGGAGGTGCCGAGAATGGCGAAAGCCGGTAGCCGTGTGAAGATTACCCTGCGTTGTTCTGAGTGCAAGCAGCGTAACTACAACACCAACAAAAACAAGCGCAACACCACTGAGCGTCTGGAGCTCAACAAGTACTGCCCCTTCTGCAGAAAGCACACTCTGCACACCGAAACCAAGTAATGAGCCCTCGCTCAAAGAAAGAAGGGTACAAGAATGTCTGAACTGAACAAGCGTGATGAGGTCGTCGCTGGCAAGGAGTCCGTAAGCTCCGCCGACAAGAAGGCCAAGACTGCTGCGAAGAAGAAGGACAAAAAGCCGAACCGTCTCGCCCGTTGGGTGAAGGACTTGAAGGGTGAGCTGAAGAAGGTCACTTGGCCCTCCGGCAAGGATACCCTGAAGAACGTAGGCACCGTGATTGTCTGCGTGCTCCTGGTCGGCGTGTTCATCTGGGTCTTCGACTGGATTGCTCGCCAGGTGGTTGAGGCTCTGCTCAAGCTCTTCGCTTAAGAGGTCAACACAATGGCTGAGGAAATGAAATGGTATGTGGCCCACACCTACTCCGGCTATGAGAACACCGTAGCCGTCTCCATTGAGCAGGCCGTGGAAAACCGCAACATGCACGACGTCATTGCCGAGGTCTCCATCCCCATGGAGACCGTCACTGAGATCACCGACAACGGCCCCAAGACCGTGGAGCGCAAAGTGTTCCCCGGCTACGTGCTGGTCAAAATGGTCATGACCGATGAGACCTGGCACCTGGTGCGCAACATCCGTGGCGTCACCGGATTCGTGGGCTCTGCCAACAAGGCTATCCCCCTCACCGACGAGGAAATCGCCGCTCTGGGTGTGGAGAAGCGTGAGGTCATGGTGTCCTATGCCGTGGGTGACAACGTGAAAATTACCGATGGTGCCTTGGAATCCTTCATTGGCACCGTGGAGGAAATCGACACCGAGCGCAGCAAGGTTCGGGTGGTCGTGTCCATGTTCGGACGGGAAACTCCCGTGGAACTGGAACTGGATCAGGTCGAGCCTCTCAACTGACGGAACGCTTCCGTCGCAAACCGTGGGAGGAGCACAAAGCGGCTCCGTCACCACCACATTTTATGTAGGAGGTGCTGTTTCAAATGGCACAGAAAGTTACTGGATATGTAAAGCTTCAGATCCCCGCCGGTCAGGCAACTCCCGCCCCCCCTGTTGGTCCTGCTCTGGGTCAGCACGGCGTGAACATCGCCGCGTTCACCAAGGAGTTCAACGAGCGCACCAAGAAGGACATGGGCCTGATCATCCCCGTGGTCATCACCGTGTATGCCGACCGTTCCTTCACCTTCGTGACCAAGACTCCCCCCGCCCCCGTGCTCATCAAGAAGGCCTGTGGCATTGAGTCCGGCTCCGGCGTGCCCAACAAGACCAAGGTGGCTACCCTGAGCAAGGCCGATCTGCAGAAGATCGCCGAGACCAAGATGCCCGACCTGAACGCCTCCAGCCTGGAGAGCGCCATGAGCATGATCGCCGGCACTGCCCGTTCCATGGGCGTTCTGGTGGAAGAGTAAGGGAAAGGAGGACATAAGCAATGGCAACTAAGGGTAAGAAGTATGTGGACAGCGCGAAGCTCATCGACCGCGCTGCTCAGTATGATGTGAACGAGGCCATGGAGCTGGTCATCAAGACCGCCACCGCCAAGTTCGACGAGACCGTGGAGCTGCACGTGAAGTTGGGCGTTGACTCCCGTCACGCTGACCAGCAGGTGCGCGGCGCCATCGTTCTCCCCCACGGCACCGGCAAGACTGCCCGCGTGCTGGTCTTCGCCAAGGGCGACAAGGCCGAGGAGGCCCGTGCCGCTGGCGCCGACTTCGTGGGCGATATGGACATGGTGGAGAAGATCCAGAAGGAAAACTGGTTCGACTTCGACGTGGTCGTGGCTACCCCCGACATGATGGGCGTGGTTGGCCGTCTGGGTAAGGTTCTGGGCCCCAAGGGCCTGATGCCCTCCCCCAAGGCCGGCACCGTCACCCCCGACGTGGCCAAGGCCGTCACCGAGATCAAGGCCGGTAAGGTGGAGTACCGTCTGGACAAGACCAACATCATCCACTGCCCCATCGGCAAGGTCTCCTTCGGCGCTGAGAAGCTCTCTGACAACCTCAACGCTCTGATGACCGCCATCGTCAAGGCTAAGCCCGCCGCCGCTAAGGGCCAGTACGTGAAGAGCTGTGTGGCTGCTTCCACCATGGGCCCCGGCGTGAAGGTCAGCGCCGCCAAGTTCGGCAACTAATGTTCGATCCCTGCCCCGTGTCCATACCAAGGTATGGGCACGGGCCGGGAATTTCCCCAAAATTATATCCAATTCGGGCAGTTTTTGCTTGACAAACTCCTCCCGGATTGATATAATACACTTCGTGTTCGGAGACAGTAGGTGGCGCAAGCCGTAAGCCCTACCGAGAATGCAGCTCATAACGATATGTTTGCGCTGTTTTCGTCTTGACACGAAAGCGGCGTTTTTGCTTATTTGGCAAAGACCGCTGCACTAAATTTTCCGGAGGTGAATTCCAAATGCCTAACGCAAAGGTTCTCAGTGAAAAGCAAGCCATCGTGGCCTCTCTGACCGAGACCCTGCAGAGCGCTTCTTCCGGTGTGCTGGTGGACTACAAGGGTATCACCGTGGCCGAGGACACTGCTCTGCGTGCTGAACTGAGAGAGAATGGTGTGGAATATTCCGTCGTGAAGAACACCCTGCTGCGCCGCGCTGCCGACAACGTCGGTCTCGGTGAGCTGGATGAAGTGCTCAACGGTACTACTTCCATCGCCATCTCTAAGGACGACCCCATCGCTCCCATGCGTATTGTCAACAAGTACGCCAAGCAGATGGGCGATCGTTTCAACATCAAGGCCGGCTTCATGGACGGCAAGGTGATCCCCCTGGAGGACATCGCCGCTCTGGCCGAGCTGCCCTCTAAGGATGGCCTGGTGGCTCAGCTGCTCGGCATGATGCTGGCTCCCATTACCAGCCTGGCTATCGTCCTGAAGGCCATCGCCGAGAAGGACGGCGAGCCCGCTGCTGCTGCTGAGGAGACTGCCGCTGAATAATTCAGCATCGGGTCAACCCTGACCCGCCCACATTCCACTTTATATTATTTATTTAAGGAGGTATTTCATCATGGCTAGCGAGAAGATTACTGCTATGATCGAAGAGGTTAAGTCCCTGACCGTTCTGGAGCTCAACGAGCTCGTCAAGGCCCTGGAGGAGGAGTTCGGCGTTTCCGCCGCCGCTATGGCCGCTCCCGCCGCTGGCGCTGCTGCTGCTCCCGCTGAGGAGAAGACCGAGTTCGACGTGGTGCTGACTGAGGTTGGCTCCGAGAAGATCAAGGTCATCAAGGTTGTCCGCGAGATCACCGGCCTGGGCCTGGCTGACGCCAAGGGTCTGGTTGAGTCCGCTCCCAAGGCTCTGAAGGAGGGCATCTCCAAGGAGGACGCCGAGGCTCTGAAGGCCAAGCTGGAAGAGGTTGGCGCCAAGGTGGAGCTGAAGTAAGTTACTTCCCCACAGTCTTTTTCAGAAGGGCTTGTCGCAGTTCACACTGCGGCAAGTCCTTCTGTGTTTTTTACTTTCCTGTCACATTCTTCCTGTCTTGTGATTCTGCCAACATTTTGCAGGTCAGACCTTGCGACAGTTGTGCAGTTGTGATATGATTTTAGAAAATACCGCTATCATTGTGAGGAGTGTCTCCCGTGAATCAATTCTTCGACCAGCCCATTCCCCCCCGCGTCGGCGTGGAGGTGGAGAAGTGGGACCTGATGGGCCCCAATCCCCAGCCCGGTGTGGTGCCTCTGTCCGTGGCGGACATGGAATTCCGCTCTCCCCCTGCCATTGTCCAGGCCCTGGAGGAAATGGCCCGCTCTGGGCTGTGGGGCTATGCGGGCTGGAGCGACCGCTACTATAACGCCATCCGCTCCTGGGTGTCCCGCCGCTACGGCTGGGAGATCCAGCGGGACTGGATTATCCGCACCACCGGTGTGGTCCACGGCATCAACGCCGCCGTCCGGGCCTTCACCCAACCCGGGGACGGCATCGTCATCCAGACTCCCGTCTATCCCCCCTTCTACCGGGCGGTCCGGGAGAACGGGCGCACCCTTCTGGAAAATCCCCTGAAGCTGGTGGACGGCCACTATGAGATGGACTTTGACGACCTGGAGGACAAGCTGTCCCGGCCCACCACCACCGCCATGATTCTCTGCTCCCCCCACAATCCCGTGGGGCGGGTGTGGACCCGGGCAGAATTGCAGCGGGTGGGCGACCTGTGTCTGGCCCACGGGGTGTTCCTAATCAGCGACGAAATTCACTGCGACCTGTGCCAGCCGGACCACCCCCACACGGTGTACGCCTCTCTGGGAGAGGAGTACGCCAAGCACTGTGTCATCGGCATGGCCGCCAGCAAGACCTTCTCCCTGGCCGGACTGGCCTGCGGCAATATGATCGTGCCCGATGGGGACAACAAGGCCAAACTGGAAGCCGAGGTGGCCCGCTCTGGGGCCTACTCCAACTCCTCCTTCGGCACCCTTGCCCTGGAGGTAGGATATGAGCAGTGTGAGCCCTGGGTGGAGCAGCTGGTGGGCTATCTCAAGGAGAATGACCACTACCTCCGGAACTTCATGGCCCAGCATTTCCCCAACGTCTGGATTGCCCCTCTGGAGGGCACCTACCTGTCCTGGATAGACTTCTCCAGCTTCGGGCTGGACGACAAGGCCCTGGCCGACTTTATGGAGCAGGAGGCCAAGCTGTACCTCAGCCACGGCATCAACTACGGCGGGGCCGGATTTATGCGCCTGAACTTGGCCTGTTCCCGGGACGTACTGGCCGCCGCCCTGGAGCGACTGCTGGCGGCTGCCCAGCGGCGTGGCCTGGTGTAAACCATCCCCACCCCATCTAGAAGAGAGAAACGAGAGGATTCATTTTGAATATTATCATAGCCGGAGCCGGAAAGGTGGGCGCCACCGTCGCCCACCACCTGGCCGCGGAGCACCACAACATCACCGTGGTGGACATCTCCGAAGATACCTTGACCCGCATCTCCAACCAGTTGGACGTGATGTGCATCAAGGGCAGTTGTGCCTCCCGCACCGTGCTGGAGGACGCAGGGGCTGAGGATGCGGACGTTGTCGTCGCCGCCACCAGCTCGGACGAAATCAACCTGCTGTGCGGTCACACCGCCAAGCGCCTGGGCGTGCCCTACACCGTGGCCCGGGTGCGCAACCGGGACTACCTGGCCGATCTGGACAACCTGCGCCGGGACCTGGGCATCACCAAGCTCATCAACCCCGAGTCCGCCGCCGCCATGGACATCTCCCGGATGATTCGCCTGCCCAATGCCGCTGACGTGGACACCTTTGCCAAGGGCAAGGCGGAGATCATCTCCTTCCACGTCCAGCCCGGGGACCATATGGCCGATCAACCTCTGTCCCACCTGGCCACCAAAATCAAGAATCTACCCATCCTCTTCTGCGCCGTGGAGCGCGGTGCAGAGGTGATGATTCCCAACGGCTCCTTCATCCCTCAGGTGGGGGACAAGGTCTATGTGGCGGGCACCCCCAGCGGGGTGAGCCAGTTCTTCAAGGTGCTGGGCCGCCACAGCCACCGGGTCCGCTCCGCCTTCATCATTGGCGGCGGACGGGTCACCTACTACCTGCTCCAGCAGTTGGAGAAGCTGGGCATCCAGTGCAAGGTGGTGGAGAAAAACGAGGCCCGTTGCAGACAGCTGGCCGAGTGGTTCCCCCACGCCCTCATCCTCCACGGAGACGGCACCGACCCGGAGCTGCTCACGGAGGAGTGTATGCCCGCCAGCAACGTGTTCATCGCCCTCACCGACCGGGATGAGGACAACCTGATTATCTCCCTCTACGCCCACCAGTGCGGCGTGCACAAGATCATCGCCAAGTCCAACCGGCAGAACTATTCCCTCATCGCCCGCTCCGCTGGAGTGGAGTCGGTGGTGTCCCCCAAGCTCACCACCGCCTATCAGATTCTCCGCATGGTGCGTGGCATCCAGAACTCCAAGGGCAGCCGTATGACCGCCCTGCACCACATCGCCAACGGACAGGCAGAGGCCATGGAGTTTGTGGTCTGCTCTTCCACCCGCAACCTGGGCACCCCGCTGAAGGACTTGAAGCTGAAAAACGGCGTTCTCATTGCCGGCATTGTACGGGGCGACCAGGTCATCATCCCCGAGGGCAACAGCTACCTCCAGGTGGATGACATTGTCATCGTCATTGCCAAGGACAGCGGCATTGTAGACCTCAACGACATCTATGCCGACTCCTTCGGCCTGCGAGGCGCCCTATGAATTTTAAAACCGTATTTCGCGTGGCAGGGTTCACCCTGCTGGTGGAGGCGGCGGCCATGCTGCTGCCCATGGGCGTGGCCCTGTACTACGGTGAGGACCCCTCTCCCTTCCTGAAAACCATCGCCATTATGGTGGTACTGGGGCTGTTGTCCGTGTTCGCCCTGCGGGGGCAGCGGAAGTTCTTTGCCCGGGAAGGCTTTTTCTCCGTGGGCCTCATCTGGGTGCTCTCCGGCGTGTTCGGCGCCCTGCCCTTCTGGTTTTCCGGCCAGTTTGGCTCCTATGTGGACTGCTTCTTTGAGACCATCTCGGGCTTTACCACCACCGGCTCCACCATCCTCACCGTCATTGAAGGGCTCCCCCTGGGCCTTCTGTTCTGGCGCTCCTTCACCCACTGGCTGGGCGGCATGGGCGTGCTCATTCTCACCACCGCCCTGCTCCCCTTCCTGGGCATCAACTCCACCCACCTCATCCGGGCGGAGAGCCCCGGCCCGGTGAAGAGCAAGCTGGTGCCCCGGGCCTCCCAGTCCTCCAAAATTCTCTACGCCATCTACCTGGCGCTGACTGTCATCCAGGTGTTCTGCCTGCGGATCGCGGGAATGCCCTGGTATGACTCCTTCATCCACGCCTTTGGCACCGCTGGTACCGGTGGCTTCTCCAACCGCAATCTGTCGGTGGGCGCCTACGGCAACCCCACCTTTGAGATCATCATCACCATTTTCATGATCCTGTTCTCTCTGAACTTTGCCCTGTACTTCCTGGTCCTCACGGGCAAGATCAAACAGGCACTGAAAAGCGATGAGCTGCGGTTCTTCCTGGCGGTCACCGCCATTGCCACCGCCATCATTTCCATAAACATAGCGGCCAGCATGCCCACATATGCTGATGCTGTACGCACCGCCGCCTTCCAGGTGGCCTCGGTGATCTCCACCACCGGCTTTGCCACGGCGGACTTCAACCGATGGCCGGAACTGTCCCGGATGTTGCTGGTGATCTTGATGTTTATTGGCGCCTGCGCCGGGTCCACCGGCGGTGGTATGAAATGCTCCCGCATTCTGGTCATTCTGCGCACCATCAAGGCCCAGGTGCGCTCCATCATCCACCCCCGGGCGGTGTCCGTGGTAAAGCTGGACGGAGCACCTCTGTCCGACTCCACCGTGCGCACCATCTACACCTACTTTGCCACCTACATTTTCATCACCTTTGTCTCTGCGCTGGTGGTGGGGTTGGACAACTTCTCCTTCGGCACTACCCTCACCGCCGTCATCACCTGCATCAGCAACGTGGGACCCGGTCTGGAGGCCGTGGGACCCATGGGCAACTTTGCCGACTTCTCCCCCTTGAGCAAACTTGTCCTCAGCATGTGCATGGTCATTGGACGGTTGGAGATTTTCCCCATTCTGGTGCTCTTCAGCCGCAGCGCCTGGAAGCGCTCTTAAGTTCCCTTTCACAATCGAATACAAGTCCCCTCAGCTCTTTGCTCTTGAAGTCCCTGCCACCCCTGGGAGGGGTGTTATGAGTGTTCACCCATTGGCAAAATTCAGAAAAAGGAGTTGTAGTTCTCATGACGGAAAACCTGTTTTGGCTGGGCATTTTAGGTGCCATTCTGGCTCTGCTCTTTGCCTTTGCGCAAAGCCGCAAGGTGCTGGCCTACTCGGAAGGCAGCGACACCATGCAGAAAATAGCGTCTGCCATTCGCAAGGGCGCAAACGCCTATCTGCGACATCAGTACGCCACCGTGTTCAAGGTCTTCGCAGTGGTCTTTGTCATCCTGCTGGTGTTATGCAAGTTCGGACTTCTGGACAACTGGTTTATCCCCTTTGCCTTCCTCACCGGCGGCATCTACTCCGCCATTGCAGGCTTTGTGGGCATGAGAATCGCCACCTCCTCCAACGCCCGCACGGCGCAGGCGGCCTCGGAGAGTCTGAACAAGGGACTGAACGTGGCCTTCTCCTCCGGCGCCGTCATGGGCTTCACCGTGGTGGGTCTGGGCCTGTTTGACATCTCGGTGTGGTTCCACATCCTCAGGTACATCGCCCACTATGACGCCGCTCGCATCGCCCAGACCATGGTGATGTTCGGCATGGGCGCCTCCTTCATGGCCCTGTTCGCCCGTGTGGGCGGCGGCATCTTCACCAAGGCCGCCGACGTGGGCGCCGACCTGGTGGGCAAGGTGGAGGCGGGCATCCCCGAGGATGACCCCCGCAACCCCGCCACCATCGCCGACAACGTGGGCGACAACGTGGGTGACGTGGCCGGTATGGGCGCCGACCTGTACGAGTCCTACGTGGGCTCCATCCTGGCCACCTTTGCCCTGGGCGTCACCGCTTACACCGGGGCAGGCAAAGCCTGGGAGGCCATGCTGCTGCCCATCGCCCTGGCCGTGGTAGGCATTCTGTGCTCCATCATCGGCTCCTTCCTCATCCGCACCAAAGAGGGAGCCACCCAGCGGGAGCTGCTGGCCACCCTGCGCCGGGGCACCTACACCGCTGCCGTGCTGGCCGCCGTCATCGCCGCCCCCCTCACCTACTTCCTGTTGGGCAGCTGGGGCGTGTACGTGGCCATCCTCTGCGGTCTGGTAGGTGGCTGCGCCATCGGCTATTTCACCGAATATTACACCTCGGACACCTACAAGCCCACCCGTGAGTTGGCTGAGGCCACCGAGACCGGGGCCGGCACCACCATCATCGGCGGTCTGTCCCTGGGTATGCTCTCCACCATCGCCCCCATCCTCATTGTGGGCGTGGCAGTCATCGTCTCCTTTGTGGCCGCTGGCGGCACCCTGACCACCAGCGCCGACAACTACACGGAACTGTTCTCCAAGGGCCTCTACGGCATCGGCATCGCCGCTGTGGGTATGCTCTCCACCCTGGGCATCACCCTGGCCACCGACGCCTACGGCCCCGTGGCGGACAACGCCGGCGGCATCGCCGAGATGTCCGGCCTGGGCGAGGAAGTGCGCAACCGCACCGACGCCCTGGACTCCCTGGGCAACACCACTGCCGCCACCGGCAAGGGCTTTGCCATCGGCTCCGCCGCCCTCACCGCTCTGGCTCTGCTGGTGTCCTATGTGGACATTGTATCCGTGAAGCTGGAGGCCAAGGGCCTGGCCATTGACCTGTCCCTCACCAACCCCGCCGTGCTGGTGGGCCTGTTTGTGGGCGCCATGCTCACCTTCGTCTTTTCCGCTCTCACCATGAGCGCCGTACAGCGGGCCGCCCAGTCCATCGTCATGGAAGTACGCCGCCAGTTCCGGGAAATCCGGGGCATCATGGAAGGCACCGCTGACCCCGACTACGCCGCATGTGTGGGTCTGTGCACCAAGGGCGCTCTGAAAGAGATGGTGGCTCCCTCCCTGCTGGCCATCGTAATCCCCATCCTCACCGGCCTGATTCTGGGCCCTGAGGGCGTAGTAGGTCTGCTGGGCGGCGTGTCCGTCACCGGCTTTGCCATGGCCGTGTTCATGTCCAACGCCGGCGGCGCCTGGGACAACGCCAAGAAGTACATCGAGGGCGGCCACCACGGCGGCAAGGGCTCCGAGTGCCACAAGGCCGCCGTCATCGGCGACACCGTGGGCGACCCCTTCAAGGACACCTCCGGCCCCTCTCTGAACATTTTGATCAAGCTGGTGTCCACGGTTTCCATCGTGTTCTCCGGTTTGATCGTGGCGGTCCAGGCGTTTATGAGCTGACGCTTCTCAAAAATGCCAGCATTTTTGAGAGGATTGCAGCCCGCTGCATGCATCCTTGGGTCAAAGGGCAACCCAAGGCCACACTGGCGGGCTGAGAAGTGTTTTTCCCGATGCGCATGTCCCCGGGAAAAACGGATTTCAATTTATTTTCCCGCCCTTGGCGGGAAAACTCTGCCGAGGGCTTTCCTTCCGGGAAATTTTCACATATCTTTAGGCTCTTATCATTGTCTCAGCCTCCCTGAACTTCGGTTCGGGGAGGTCTTTTTCTTCCCTGGCATTCGTGGTACAATTTTTTTGAACTTCTTTGCAACGTTTTCAAAGCTTCCCAGTCTTATGGGTGAAGGGGGTGATGGTGTGGCAGATTTTGAGCGGATATACACCGACCATTTTCCCAGCGTATACAAATACATCTTTTCCATGTGTCGGAACCCGGCGATTGCCGAAGAAGTGACCCAAGAGGCCTTCTACAAGGCTATGATGCACATGGACCAATTTGACGGCACCTGTCAGCTGTATGTCTGGCTGTGCCAAATCGCAAAAAACACCTATTTCACCTACCACCAAAAGCAAAAACGCCAGGTCTCGGAGGAAGCGGCAGACTTGTCCCAGGAGGCTGCCCCGGACTTTGAGCGGGACCTCATGGACCAGGAGACCGCCCGCAGGCTCCACGTGCTGCTCCACCAGCTCCCGGAGCCGTACAAAGAGGTCTTTTCCCTGCGGGTCTTTGGCGAGCTGCCCTTTGCCCAAATCGGGGAACTGTTTGGCAAGACGGACAGCTGGGCCAGAGTCATCTTCTACCGGGCCAAAACCAAGCTGAGGAGGGATTTCGATGAAAACACCGTGTAACGTCATCCGGGACCTGCTCCCCCTGTACCAGGACAGCGTGTGCAGCCCAGAGAGCCGTCAGCTGGTGGCCGAGCACCTGGAGGAATGTGAGACCTGCCGGGCAGAGTGGGAGCGTATGAGTGCCCCCATTCCCACCGCTCACCCTCAAGTGGAGGAGCGCACCGTGGCCCAGGCGGCCTCCTCTGCCTGGAAGCGGGGGCGGCGGCGGGCCTTTTCCAAGGGCTTTGTCATTGCCGCTGTGCTGGTGGCGGTGATCAGCAGCCTCATCGGCCTGTGGTTTTTGTTCCACACCCCTCCCCGAGAGTTGACCGGAAGAATCGTGGAGACCCATGTGAACAACACCACCGGAGAGGTGTCCTATGTGGTGTATACTTCCCGAGGAGAGCAGTTTGGGCTGATCATGGAGGAGTACACCAAAGTCATATCCTTCTTTGATGCCTATACCGACCAGGACTTCCTGGATGGAGCCATCGACGATGGCCTTCGCATTTACGCCGAACTGGGCAACTCCAAAGAGTCCATCAGCAACCGGGATGGGAAGCAACTCCCCACTTATTCCGCCCAACTGGTGGAAATCAACGCCTATCAAAAGCCTGACCCCATTCTCTTGCAGGATGGCACCCAGGTGGAGGTCTGGCAGAAAAACGGAGGCGTGTTGTACGCTCTTCCCAAAGGCCCGGAGCTGCTGGACGTGCATACCCCCTATCCTCCCGACATCGCCTTGGACGGTGTCCAAGGTCTGGAGGAACTATCCCAGGAGGCTCAGGACAATATCGTAGCGTACTACGAAAAACAGGGTCTTCTGTATGACGAGCTGGAAGAGCTGGAAGCCGTCTACCAGTCCTATCTCGAGGCAGGCTCCCCTGCATCCTTCTCCACCTGCCTCGTTCTCCAAGACACCTACCTCTCTGCATCCAGTCCCAGGGTAATCTATTTCACCACATCCCTCCAAGCACCTTCCAAGTATCTGGAGGTGGGCACGGCGTTCTACCGAGACACTGGAGAACGGGCAGACATGGAAGACCTGTTCACCTGCACCTCGGAGGAGTTGGAGCAGGCCCTTTTGGATGAGGCCGAAATCACCGACCCCACCCTGCGTCAGGAGATGGAGGAGGCCTTTGACCTGGATCGACTGATCCTATACCCCGACCTTCTGAAAGTAGGGTTTGAAGCAGGCTCCCTTCCCAGCCAGGACGCCACCTATTTCCTCTCCTTCGATTATGACGACACCATTCTGGAGCGGATGCACGCCTGGGCTGTCCCCTATTCCCAGTGACCTTCCAAAATCCCCGAACTTCGGTTCGGGGATTTTTTTGCAATTTACACGCCCCAGCCCTTGCAAATACTTCGTTTGTTTGCTAGACTAAAGTGAAAGTGACAAATCACTCCCAAGGAGGTTTCACCTATGATTACCATTCACAACCAGGGCATGCGCTGGCAGAAGGGCCAGCTGGTCCCGGCAGAAAAGACCCAGGCTGGCGTGGAGTCCACCATGGCCTACTCCATCCTGAAAGCCCATAACACCTCTGGCTCCATGGAGCGGCTCTCCATCCGCTTTGACGCCATGGCCTCCCACGACATCACCTATGTGGGCATCATCCAGACCGCCCGGGCCTCCGGCCTGAAGGAGTTCCCCCTGCCCTACGTGCTCACCAACTGCCACAACTCTCTGTGTGCGGTGGGCGGCACCATCAACGAGGATGACCACAACTTCGGCCTGTCTGCTGCCAAGAAGTACGGCGGCGAGTTTGTCCCCGCCCACCAGGCCGTCATCCACTCCTACATGCGGGAGCGGTACGCTGCCCCCGGCAAGATGATTCTGGGCTCGGACTCCCACACCCGGTACGGCGCTTACGGCTGTATGGCCATTGGCGAGGGCGGCCCCGAGCTGGCCCGTCAGCTGCTGTGCAAGACCTATGACATCGCCTATCCCCAGGTGGTGGGCATCTACCTCACCGGAGCTCCCCGCCCCGGCGTAGGCCCCCAGGACGTGGCTTTGGCCCTGGTCAAGGCCACCTTCCAGTCCGGCGCGGTGAAGAACGCCGTCATGGAGTTCTTCGGCCCCGGCGTGGCCAATCTGTCCATGGACTATCGGTCCGGCATCGACGTGATGACCACTGAGACCACCTGTCTGTCCTCGGTGTGGCAGACCGATACCAACACCCAGACCGCCCTCACCCTCCTGGGCCGTGGCGCGGAATATCACCCCATGCAGCCCAAAGAGGGGGCCTACTATGACCGGGTGGTGCGGGTGGAGCTGGACAAGGTGCAGCCCATGATCGCCCTGCCCTTCCACCCCTCCAACGCCTTCCCCATCGCCGAGTTCCAGGAGAATATGGAGGACATGCTCCACATGGTGGAGCAGAACACCCGGGACCAGCTGGGTATCGAGCCCCCCGCTCCCCTGTCCGCCAAGATCCGCGACGGCAAGTTCCACGTGGACCAGGCCGTCATTGCCGGATGCTCCGGCGGTACCTATCAGAACCTGCGCCGGGCCGCTGAGATTCTGGGCACCACCGCCACCGGGTCCGACCACTTCTGGCTGTCCTGCTACCCCGGCTCCATGCCCGTGATGCAGGAGCTGACCCGTCAGGGCTATATCACCACCCTTATGGCCGCCGGCGCCTCGGTGCGCTCCTGCTTCTGCGGCCCCTGCTTCGGCGCCGGAGACGTGCCCGCCAACGGAGCTTTCTCCATCCGCCACTCCACCCGCAACTTCCCCAACCGGGAGGGCTCCAAGCCCGGCGAGGGCCAGGTGTCCTATGTGGCCCTGATGGACGCCCGCTCCATCGCCGCCACCGCCAAGATGGGCGGCGTACTCACTGCCGCCGACCAGCTGCCTGACGTGCCCGCCGACCGGGCCGACGAGCAGTGGACCTATGACGGCTCCTCCTATCAGGCCCGGGTCTACTACGGCGTAGGCAAGGCCAACCCCGACGAGGAGTTGGTGTTTGGCCCCAACATCGCCGACTGGCCCCAGCAGATCGCCCTGCCGGAAAACCTGATGCTCACCGTGGCCTGCGCCATCTACGACCCCGTCACCACCACCGACGAGCTCATCCCCTCTGGTGAGACCTCCTCTTACCGCTCCAACCCCCTGCGCCTGTCGGAATTCGCCCTCAGCCGCAAGGACCCCCAGTATGTGCCCCGGGCCAAGGAGATTCAGAAGGTGGAGCAGCTGCGCCGCCAGAATCCCCAGGACCCCCAGGTGGTGGCCGCTCTGGCAGGGTATGACCCCGCCAACACCGGACTGGGCTCCCTGGTGATGGCCCTGAAGCCCGGCGACGGCTCCGCCCGAGAGCAGGCCGCTTCCTGCCAGCGTGTACTGGGCGGCTGCGCCAACATCGCCCAGGAGTACGCCACCAAGCGCTACCGCTCCAACGTGGTCAACTGGGGCATGCTGCCCTTCATCGCCAGCGAGCTGGAGCAGCTCAACCTCCAGCCCGGTGACCGGGTGTACATCCCCGGCATCCGTGCCCTCCTCCAGGGAGACGGCGAGACCGTGGAAGCCCAGGTGCTGCGGGATGGTACCTCTACCCCCGTCACTCTCTCCCTCCCCGGACTGACCCGGGAGGAGCGGGATATCATCCTGGCGGGCTGCCTCATCAACTACTACGCACAATAATAACTCAAAACGGGTTGCACTTAACGTGCACCCCGTTTCTCTTTGTAAAAGCCCGCCTGGGCCAGTCGGTGGCGCAGCAGACTGCCCAGACCAATGGCAATGACGATTTTCCCCAAGTCAAAGGGAATGAAAGGGGTCACGCACAGCCCCAGGGCCGCCCCCACGGTATACCCCCCCTGCCAGCAGAACCAGGCGGTGCCCAGCAGGTAACACAGGGCCGTGCCCAACACCAGCCCCAGGGCGTGGAGCCACTTGGACCGGGTGTGGTCGATGACCCAGCCCCCCACCAGGGCCATGGGCAGATAGCCCAGCAGATAGCCCCCGGTGGGCCCCAGCAGCTTGGCCGCTCCGCTGCCAAACCCGGAAAACACCGGGAGACCAGCCAGGCCCACCAGCAGATACACCAGGCAGCTCACCGTCCCCCACTTCCACCCCAGCAGATACACCGCCAGAAAGATGGCCAGGTTGGCAAAGGCCACGGGGACCGGGCCAATGGGCACGGAAAAGGGGCTGAGGACACAGATCACCGCCGCCAGTACCCCGCAGCTACACAACTTTTGTATGGTCTCATGCTTCATATGCTCGCCCTCCGATTGTATACTAAATTCTCTTGTAAGTATACAATATAACTTTTCCCCTGTCAACCGCTTGCCTTTGCCCCCAATGTGTGATACTTTAGATGGGATTACTCTATGAAAAATGTGAGGGACGAACCGTGGCAAACGTGAAGTATCTATTCCAGCGCGTGATGAATATGAACTACAAGGCCATGTGGGAGAAGATGAGCTCCATCCACAAGAAGACCGGGCGGTCCCGGCTGGCCATTTTCCGGGACATGAAGGACTGCGCCGTGAAGTACGGAGCGGGGTATATGGACTACGACCTGTTTGAGATGTACAATCTCACACCAGAGCAGCGGGACACCTATCTCACCCGAGGCCGCAACAACGCCCTGGTGGTGAAGTACAACGACAAGGCCTACACGGGCCAATTTGACGACAAGGTGCAGTTCAACACTCTCTTTGGCAAGTACCTGCACCGGGACTGGGTGCCAGTGACCGGGGACAACCGGGAACAGGTGATGGCGTTTTTGGCCGCCCACGAGGTGTTCATGGCCAAGCCCTCCCAGGGCAGCTGCGGCTGGGGCATTGAAAAGATCCGCCGTACCGACTATCCCTCTCTGGACGCCCTCTACGACTATCTGGTGCAGCGGGCCCCAAAGCTGGAGCTGGAAGAGGTGCTGGAGCAGCATCCCCAGGTGTCCGCCATCTACCCCGGCTCCATCAACACCGTGCGCATGGTGACCATCCGGGGCAAACACGGCAAGGTGTATCTGGTCACCGCCATGTTCCGCATCGGCAACGGCAAGTTTGTGGACAACTTCAACAGCGGCGGCATGGTGGCCCCCATGGACCCTGAGCGGGGCGTGGTCATTGACCGGGCCCTGGACAAGGCCAAGAACCTGTACGAAAACCACCCCGCCACGGGCACCCCCATCAAGGGCTTCCAGTTCCCCGACTGGGACAAGGCGGTGGCCATGGTGTCTGAAGCCGCCCAGGTCATCCCCCAGGTGGGGTATGTGGGCTGGGATGTGTGCTTCACCCCCAACGGCCCCTGTCTGGTGGAGGGCAACCCCTTCCCCGGCCACGACATCTATCAGCTGCCTGTGCACACCCCGGACAAGATCGGCATCATGCCCCGGTTCCGGGAGATTGAGGCCCAGGAGCAGCAGGCTAAGCGCTAAAAAATCCCTCGGCTTTTCGGAAAGCCGAGGGATTTTTTATAGATAATAGGCCAATCTAGGGCTGCCATCCTCCAAATAGATGGTGCCACAGGGGGTGAACCCCATCTTCTCCAGCAGCTGCTGCATGGGGATATTCTTCTCATGGGTGTCGATGCGCAGCTGGCGGCAGTGGGCCCGGCACCAGGCCAGGCAGTGGGCCGCCGCCCCGGTGCGGGAGGCTCCGGTGGCCAGGCGGTGCACCACGCCGTACTCCCCGTTGTCCGGCCACCCCTCCCCTTCAATGTGGGCGTAGGTGGGCTCTCCCTTGGTGTGGAAGGAGAAGGCTGCGGCCAGGCGGCCATTTTCCATACACACAAAGCTGTACCCCAGGTTGATATCCTGCTGGATCTGCTCCAGGGTGGGCTTATCCTCCCCCCACTGGTCCGGGTTGCCGGACTCCCGCATAAAGGCCCGGGCCTGGGCGTAGAGCTGCTCCAGGGCAGGCAGGTCCCGGATGTTGCCCCGACGAATCAAAAAATTGGTTCCACTGTTCATGTTCATTCCACCGTTTTCAAACTTTCTACCATATCAATTTTCTTTAACCTAAAGTGTGCCGCCACATTGACAATGAGGGAGAACAGGGCGGTCAAGGCCGCTGCCAGCACATAGGCGTAGGCGGGTGCCGTGCGGCCAAACATTACCAGGTCCACCTCCACCGTCAGCACCATCCAGCTGTGGAGGAACCGGCCCAACACCAGTCCCAGAATCACGCCAAAGATGGTGAGGAACACGTTCTCCCGCAATACATATGCGGTGGTCTCTCCGTCATAGAACCCCAGCACCTTCAAGGTGGCCAACTCGCTTCTGCGCTCGGTGATGTTGATGTTGGTCAGGTTGTACAGCACCACAAAGGCCAGCGCGGCGGCGGCCACAATGATGATGACCACGGCGTAGTTGATGGCGTCCATACTGTCCTCAAAGCTGTCCCGGATGGTGGCGATGTAGGAGTAGGAGGCCACCCCGTCCATCTTCATCAGGGTCTCCGAGGTCTGGTTGGACACGTCCACCCCCATGCCGTCCTGGTAGGCCAGGAGCATCACGTTGTTCTGGTAGTCCTCCCCAAACAGCTGGGTATACAGGTCCCGGGTGAGGTATACGTAGTGGTAGACGTAGTTTTCCGTGATGTCCGCCACCACGGCCTCCACCCGCTGGTCTCCCTCCAGGGTGATGGTGTCCCCGACCGACACACCCAGCAGCTCAGAGAGCTTCTCATCGATGACCACGCCGGAGCCGTCCAGCTCCACCGGGGAGTGGTCCGAGCGGTGGCGCAAATCCACAAAGCGACCGAACTCCTCCACGTCGTCCACTGCAAAGAGGTACACGTCATAGGAGGTACCGGTGGTAGAGGCGTCCATCATCTGCTGATAGGTGAACATGTAGTCCGCCACAGCCTCTTCCCCGTCCAGATAGTTCTCAATTCCCTGCTTCTGCTCCTCCGTCAGGTCCTCGTCCAGGCCCACGGTGGCGTCATACAGGGAGATCTCGTCAAACTGCTTATCCAGCACGTCGAAAATGGACTCGTGGAGGCCAAAGCCCGTGACAATCAGGGCAGTACAGCCGCCAATGCCGATGACCGTCATCCAAAACCGCTTTTGATAGCGGAACAGGTTGCGCATGGACACCTTCCAGGTAAAGCTTAGCCTGCGCCAAATGGGCTTGATGTATTCCAAGAAGACCCGCTTGCCCGCCTTGGGGGCCCGAGGCCGCATGAGGTTGGCGGGGGTGTCAATCAGCGTGGACAGGCAGGCCCACAGGGCGGCCCCGGTGGTACAAGCCACCGCCGCCAGCACCGCCAACACAAACAGGGGCAGCTGCATCTTATAGTCCAGCCCGGGGATGGCGTACATGATCTGGAAGGCGTTGGCGATCACCGCCGGGATGAGGGTAGCCCCGATCCCTAAGCCAATGAGGCCGCCCACCAGGCTGGCCACAAAGGCGTATCCAATGTACTTTTGGGAGATGGCCAGCCGGGAGAATCCCAGAGCCTTCAAAGAGCCAATCTGGGTGCGCTGCTCCTCCACCATACGGGTCATGGTGGTCAGGCAGGCCAGAGCGGCCACCACAAAGAAGATGACCGGGAAGATGCTGGACAGGTTATCCACCCGCTCGGCGTCCTGGGAGTAGCTGACAAAGCCGGAATTGGTGTCCCGGCCCAGCACATACCACTCACAAGTGGCCATCGCGTCTAACTCCTTCTGGCCCTGGTCGATGTCCGCCTGGGCCTGCTCCAGCTCCGGCTGGGCGTCGGCCTTGGCCTGCTCGTACTCCTCCAAGCCTTTCTGGTACTCCGCCTCGCCGTCGTCCAGCTCTGCCTTGGCTTCGGCCAGCTGGCTGCGGCCACGGGCCTCCTCCTGGTCCAGAGTCTGCTGCCCGGACTGGTACTCTGCCCACCCGGTATCCAACTGCTGGGCGGCGTCTTTCAACTGGGCCTGGGCGGCATCCAGCTCCGCCTTGGATTCCTCCAACTGAGTCTTTACCTGGGCTAGTTGGGTGTATCCCGCCTGGATTTGGGCAGAAGCCTCATCCAGCTTGGCCTTCTGGGGAGCCAGCTGCTCCACCATCTGGTCGTACATAGGGGTGCCCTCAAAGGGCTTCAGAGCATCGTAATACTCCTCATAGCCCTTGGCCACCTCTTCCTGCTGGGCGTCCAGCTGGGCCAGGTTGTCCTCATAGGCCGCCTGGCCCTCCTGGTACTGAGCCAGACCCTCCTGATAGTCCACTTTGCCCTGCTCATACCGGGTCTGGGACTCCTCCAGCTGGGACCGGGCGGCGTTCAGCTTGGCCTGGCCGTCCTTGATCTCCTGTTCCAGGGTGGCGAGTCCACTCTCATAGTCCTCCCAGCCGCTGTCCAACTCCGCCCGGGCATCGTCCAGCTCCTTCTTGGCGTCGTCCAGTTCCTTTTGGGCGTCCGCCAGCTCGCTTCGGGCATCGTCCAGCTCCTTCTGGGCCTCGCTGCGCACCTCTTCGTCCCGCAGGCTGGCCCGCTCCTGGGCCAAGGGGTCCAGGCTGTCCACCAGGGCGCTGAGCTGGTCGGCGTAGGCCTGGCTGTAGCTGTTGAGGGCCTCCATTCCATCGCCAGTGAAATAGGCGGTGGTGTATACGTTCAGGTTGAAATTCTCCCCGGGGATGTAGACAAAGGCGTCAATGCTGCCGCTGCCCAGGGTGGTGCTGCCTCGGTCCGTACCCACATACAGGGGGCTTTGCACCGTGCCCACAATGGTGTAGCTGGTGCGGGTGAGGCTGTCCTGGTCCGCCTCATCCAACGTGACGGTGAGGGTGTCCCCAATCTCCAGCCCCAGAGCGGTGAGGAGCATCTGCTCGGTGACGCACTCATCCGCCTGCTGGGGCAGGCGGCCCTCCACCACGTTGAGCAAATTCAAGTTCTCCGGCATGGAGCGCATGGAGACGATGGAGTCCACTGCGGTGGCGTCCACGCTCCACGCCCCTTCCACCTGATCTACGCCGTCGGCTTGGGCTAAGGCCTGCAAGTCCTCCTGGGTGAGCCCCATGGTGGACATAACATAGCCGTCCATGAGGTGGTGGGAGTCGTAATAGTTGTCCGCCGTATACTCCATATCCGGGGCCGTGGCCCGCAGGCCCACCAAAAAGGCCACGGCCAGAGCGGAGAGGAGGAGAATGGATAGAAAGCGGCTGTAGGTATGGCGGACTTCCCGAATAAAATCGGTGAGCAGCCTGTTTTTCCTCTTTACCATTCAATCGCCTCCACCGGGGTGGGGTTGGGATTGCAGGTCATCTCCTCCACACGCCCGTTTTTGATGTGAATGACCCGGTCTGCCATGGGGGTGAGGGCGGTATTGTGGGTGATGACCACCACTGTCATCCCCTGCAGGCGGCAGGTATCCTGCAAGAGCTTCAAAATGGCCTTGCCCGTGACGTAGTCCAGCGCGCCGGTAGGCTCATCGCACAGCAGCAGCTTGGGATTTTTGGCCAGGGCACGGGCGATGGCCACCCGCTGCTGCTCGCCGCCGGAGAGCTGGGCGGGGAAGTTGTTCAAACGGTGCCCCAGCCCCACGTGCTCCAGCACGTCTTTGGCGTCCAGGGGCTCTTTGCAGATCTGGGCGGCCAGCTCCACATTCTCCAGGGCGGTGAGGTTCTGCACCAGGTTGTAGAACTGGAAGACAAATCCGATGTCGTTGCGGCGGTACTGGGTGAGCTGACGGGCGTTGAAGCTGCTGACCTGGGTGCCGTCCACCAAGATCTCTCCGCTGGTACAGGCGTCCATGCCTCCCAGCATATTCAGCACCGTGGTCTTACCTGCGCCGGATGGCCCCACAATGATGGCAAATTCCCCTTTTTCGATGTGGAAATCCACCCCATCCACCGCTTTGATGGTCACCTCTCCCATGACGTACTCCTTGCGCACTTGTTTGAAAGAGATATAACTCATAATTACCACCATCCCGCTATATTGTTATCTTAACTATATAGTACACGTTCTCCCCTCCACCTGCAATCCTTCCTTACCATTGTTTAAAGAAAGTTTATGAATCCCCCGAGGTCTCCTGTGTTATCGTTGACTAACTCCTCTTACCGCTGGTACAATACCCACACGATAAGGGAGTAATTGGCGGCGTGTTTGCGCCGTGGCCTGGTCAACATACTGGCGGTGTGTCCGTCTGGCCGGGTCTGAAACAGTGAGACTTATCCGCTACAAAGGGCGGGTAGTCTCTTTTTTTATGCCCGCCCAAATCGGAAAACAGAAAGGCGAGAAGAATATGGGAATTTGGGAACTTTTGATTTTAGCTGTTGGCCTGGCCATGGATGCCTTTGCCGTGTCCATCTGCAAGGGCCTGTCTATCCGCAAGCTCAATCTGCGCCACATGGTCATCGTGGGTCTGTGGTTTGGGGCCTTCCAGGCCCTCATGCCCCTGCTGGGGTACTTTTTGGGCTCCGCCTTCACTCAGCTGGTCCAGGTGCTGGACCACTGGATTGCCTTTGTGCTGCTGCTCATCATCGGCGGCAATATGATTCGGGAGGCCTTCAGCGGCGACGAGGAGGAGGTCTCCCCCTCCCTGGCCGTCCCCGGTATGTTCCTGCTGGCGGTGGCCACCTCCATTGACGCCCTGGCGGTGGGCATCACCTTCGCCTTCCTGCGGGTGAACATCTGGCTGGCGGTGGCCATCATCGGGGTGTGCACCTTTGTCATCTCGGCGGCGGGGGTAAAGATCGGCAATGTCTTCGGGGCCCGCTTCAAATCCAAGGCGGAGCTGCTGGGCGGCGTGGTGCTGGTGCTCATCGGCGCCAAAATTTTGCTGGAGCACCTGGGGCTGCTGGCCCTGTAAGGGGTAGTTGACGCAGGGGCCCTTCCAGTGCTACAATCGAAGAAAAGCACATAAGGAGGTTTTTCCCATGTCTGACAATCGCACCCTCTTTGCCACCATGCCCAACGGTGACCTGGTGGAAGAACTCACCCTCCGCTGCGGCGCTCTGCGTTGCTCCATCCTCACCTATGGCGGCGCCATCCGCTCCCTGGTGGTCCCCGACAAGGACGGCAACCCCGTGGACGTGGCCCTGGGCTTCGACACCATCGAGGACTACATGACCCAGACCTGCTACATCGGTGCCCTCATTGGTCGCTTCGGCAACCGTATCAACCAGGGCAAATTTACCCTCAACGGAGTGGACTACACTCTGGCCACCAACAATGGCCCCAACCACCTTCACGGCGGCGACATCGGCTTTGACAAGCAGATCTGGACCGTAGAGGACCAGACCGAGAACCAGGTGGTGCTCTCCCTGGTCAGCCCCGATGGCCAGGAGAACTATCCCGGCACCCTCACCGTCATTGTCACCTACACCCTCACCGAAGACGGGCTGTCCATCTCCTACCACGCCAACACCGACGCGGACACCCTGTGCAACCTCACCAACCACTGCTACTTCAACCTCTCCGGCCACGACAGCGGCCCGGTAGATAACCAGACCATCTGCATCAAGGCCCAGGCCTATACCCCCACCGACGCCGGGTCCATCCCCACCGGGGAGATCGCCAGCGTGGAGGGCACTCCCATGGACCTGCGTACCCCCGTGGCCATGGGCGCACACTGGGACGACGACTTTGAGCAGCTGACCATGGCCCGAGGCTACGACCACAACTGGGTGCTGGACGGTGAGGCTGGACAGCTGCGCCACGTGGCCACTGCCCACTCCCCCGCCACTGGCATCACCATGGAGGTGCACACCACCACCCCCGGCGTGCAGTTCTACTCCGGCAACTACATGGACGGCTGCCCTGTGGGCAAGGACGGCGCTCCCTACGACAAGCGCTGGGGCTTCTGCCTGGAGACCCAGAACTTCCCCGACGCCCCCAACCACGCCAACTTCCCCTCCGCCGTGCTCAAGCCCGGTCAGGAGTATAAAGAAGAGACCGTGTACAAGTTTGTGTAATACATAAAATGAGAAATGGCCTGTTGCGGCAACGCAGCAGGTCATTTTTCTTATCCTGGAATGATTTTCTTATCAGAATCACCCTGTTCCGGCTTGCCAGCCTGGGGGCGCTCCGCTGGGCCCGATTTCTCCCCGATGAGAAATCGGGGAAAGAATCGCCAAAGGCGGGGCCTTCCCCCGCCTTGTGGAATCCACCCCGCGGTACTGGATGCCCCTGCGTTCTCCTTGTTTCGACCCTTGGCCTGGTGGGGTCACATGGATGGCGTGGAACTTCTACAGAAAGTACCTACTTCTCTGGCAGACAATGCTTCTATCCCCAGGGCCTTACCCTGGTGAGCCGCTGTTCCCAGCGACCGGAAGCTAGGCTCCCGGCGGCGGGAACGCCGCTTGGCCAGGATAGGCCCGGACGTGGAAATTGCCTGTCTATAGGGCCAGCTGCCCAGGGTAACCTGGTGTGGTGGCAGCGACAGGAGCCACAGCAAGGGTGACGGGCCGAACCTAGTCTTGACGCAGGGCCAGCCTCGTACCCCAGGGGGGTACTTAGGGGGGAACGCCCTAAGCGGGTTTTGGTTTCTTTTGCCCGCTCAAAAGAAACCCCCAGCGGGTAGCGTCCCCGCAGCACTGGCAAGTGCACAGAAGAGAAAAAGAACGTGGAAGTAGCCGTATAACAGCCACTTCCACTTTTTTGTGTTTATTTCATCACGTCTTTGTTTTTCCAGAAATACTCAATGCCGGAGTACACGGTGGTAATCACAATCACCCACACGCACACCTGCACCAAAATCTCAGGAATGGGCAAGTGCATCAGGCACAGACACACCATGGTGGAGAAGGTCTTCACCTTGCCAGACCAGGCGGCGGCAATCACCCGGCCATTGTCCACGGCGATGAGGCGCAGGCCAGACACGGCAAACTCCCGGGCCACCACGATGACCAGGGCCCACACGGGGAGCAGCCCCACGGAGACAAACCAGATCATGGCGGTGATCACCAGAATCTTGTCTGCCAGAGGGTCCATGAACTTGCCGAAGGTGGTCACCTGGTTGTAGTGCCGGGCCACATAGCCGTCCAGGAAGTCGGTGACGCTGGCGATGACAAACACGGCCAGGGCCAGCAGAGCGCTGTATTTCAGGTTCAGGTACCACACCACCAGGTACACGGGAATCAAAATCACCCGGAGCATGGTCAGTTTATTGGCGGTATTCCATTCCATGTCGCTCACTCCTCAATTTCGCCCGTGAGGTCCCCGTCGGCAGTGCCGGTGATGCGGACCCACACAAATTCTCCTGCTTTCACGTCGCCCGCGGCGGTAAACAGCACCCGGCCGTCAATGTCCACCGAGTCGGCGTAGGTACGGCCCACAAAGCAACCTTCCGCAGCGTCAAAGCCCTCGCACAACACTTCCATGCAGGTGCCCAGACGCTCCTGGTTGTACTCGTCCATGATGCGGGACTGGAGGTCCACCACCAGCTCCACCCGGCGGGCGGCCACCTCGGGGTCCACCTGGTGTTCCATGGCGGCGGCCAGGGTACCCTCCTCAGGGGAGAACTGGAACACACCCGCCCGCTGGATTTTCTGCTCTTTCAGGAACTCACACAGCTCCTCAAACTCCTCCTCACCCTCGCCGGGCAGGCCGCAGATAAGGGAAGTGCGGATGACCACACGGGGCATGGCGGCCCGCAGCTTGGCAAAGAGGGTCTCGATCTCCGCCTTGGTGCTGCGGCGGCGCATGGCCTTCAAGATGCCGTCGTTGGCGTGCTGGATAGGAATGTCCAGGTACTTGACGATCTTCCGCTCCTTGGCAATCACCTCAATGAGCTCGTCAGTCACCGCCTCGGGGTAGAGGTAGTGGAGGCGAATCCAGTGGAAGGGCAGCTTGCACAGCTCACGGAGCAGCGCCGCCAGGGTGGTGGGCTGCTCCAGGTCCTGGCCGTAGCGGGTGATGTCCTGGGCGATGACGATGAGCTCCTGCACCCCGTTGTCCGCCAGCTTCTGGGCCTCCTCCAGGATGTGCTCCATGGAGCGGCTGCGGTAGCGGCCCCGGAGCTTGGGGATGATACAGAAGGCGCAGCCGTTGCTGCACCCCTCGGCAATTTTCAGGTATGCGGTATAGGGGGGTGTGGTGACCACACGCTCCCCGTCCTCGTAGGTGCGGTGGATGTCCCCGAAGTGCTGGGCCTCTTCCCCAGCCATGAGCTCCTCAATGGCGGACACCACGTCGGTGTAGCTGCCGGTGCCCAGCAGGCCGTCCACCTCGGGCAGCTCGGTGCGGATGTCCTGGGGGTAGCGCTGGGACAGGCACCCGGTGACCAGCAGCTTTTTCAGCTGCCCTTTTTTCTTCAGCTGGGCCAGCTCCAAAATGCAGTCGATGGCCTCGCTCTTGGCCGCCTCAATAAACCCGCAGGTGTTGAGGACCGCCACGTCCGCCCCCCGGGGCTCCCCGGTGACATGGTAGCCAGCAGCCCGGCACAGGGCCATCATCTGCTCGGTGTTCACCAGGTTTTTGGAGCAGCCCAGAGACTGGAATGCCACGGTATAACTCATTGGTTCCATCCTTTCACTCCGCCTCTTGCTCCACCTGGCTCAGCACCCGGGAGATCTCCTCCCAGCCAAAGCCACGGCGGGCCAGATAGGCGGACACTTTTTTCAGTTCTTCCCGGGTGGGCGCTGCCCCCCGGAGCTTCTTTTCCACCAGGGCCCGGAGCTTGTCGTCCCCCTGGTCCCGCTCCTCCATGGCCTCCTCCCAGAACTCTCTGGGGACACCACGGCGGTACAGTTCATCCCGGATTTTGGCCGGGCCGTAGCCCTTGCGGCTGTAGTGGCGCACCACCGTGGAGGCGTACTCCCGGTCGTCCACCAGCCCCACCTGGGCCATGCGCTGGGCCACCTCCTGGGCCAGCTCCCGGCGCTGCTGCCGCTGCTCTTCCCCCTCCTGGGGCTCTCTCGTTCGGGGGGACTTGGCGGACAGCTTGCGCTCCAGCTCCCGCTGGGACATGGGCCGGGCGGCCAGAAGGGTGAGGGCCTTGTTTTTCAGCTTGGCCTTCTCCTGGGCCTGTTTGAGCCCTTCCAGCTGCTCCTCACTCAGTTCCATCCCGGCGTAGAGGGAAAAGGACACCACGTCCCCCTCCCCTACCCGCAGCAGAGAGCCGTCCTCCAGCCAGATCAGCCACCGCCCCTCAATCCGAGAGGATGGCTCTAGCTTGAGCAGTTTCATCCTTCAAAGTCGTCCGCCGACACGTCCACGGCTCGCCCGGCGGCCCGGGCGGCGATCTGGGACTGGCGGCTCATGAGCTTGAAGGAGTTGGCCCGAATCTGGTCCTCGATCTCCTGGGCGATCTCGGGGTTGTCGGTGAGATACTTCTTCACGGCGTCCTTGCCCTGGCCCAGGCGGGTGTCCCCCATGGAGAACCAGGAGCCGGACTTCTGGATGAGGTCCAGCTTCACGCCCAGATCCACCAGCTCGCCCAGCTTGGAGATGCCCTCGCCGTACATGATCTCAAACTCTGCCTCCCGGAAGGGGGGAGAGACCTTGTTCTTCACGATCTTCACCCGGGTGCGGTTGCCCACCACTTCGGTGCCGTTTTTCAAGGCCTCCACCCGGCGCACCTCCATGCGCACCGAGGCGTAGAACTTCAGGGCACGGCCACCGGTGGTGACCTCGGGGTTGCCGTACACCACGCCCACCTTTTCACGGAGCTGGTTAATGAAGATGACCACACAGTTGGTCTTGGCAATGGAGCCGGCCAGCTTGCGCAGGGCCTGGCTCATGAGGCGGGCCAGCAGACCCACATGGGAGTCGCCCATGTCGCCCTCAATTTCCGCCCGGGGGGTGAGGGCGGCCACCGAGTCCACCACCACCACGTCAATGGCACCGGAGCGCACCAGGGCCTCGCAGATCTCCAGGCCCTGCTCGCCGGTGTCCGGCTGGGAGATGAGCATGGAGTCGATGTCCACGCCCAGGGCACGGGCATAGGTGGGGTCCAGGGCGTGCTCGGCGTCGATGAAGGCCACCTCGCCGCCCCGCTTCTGGGCCTCGGCCACCACGTGGAGGGCCAGGGTGGTCTTACCGGAGGATTCCGGGCCGTAGATCTCAATGATACGCCCCTTGGGCACACCGCCGATGCCCAGGGCGATGTCCAGGGACAGAGAGCCGGTGGGGATGGCCTCCACCATCACGTCGGCGTTCTCTCCCAGGCGCATGATGGAGCCCTTGCCGTAATCCCGCTCGATCTGGGCAATGGCGGTCTCCAGCGCCTTCTTCTTATCCGATGCAGGCCCCACAGGGTCCACGGGCCGTTTCTTATCTGCCATGCGTCATTCTTCCTTTCCTGCCGGCTCGTCCGGCTGTATGGGTTCTAGTATGCCCTCCACGACCCGCCAGTGGCCGCCAGGGTCTTGAAAACCGCGGACCTGCTGAAAGCCTCGGTCCACCATGAGTTTTTTCACCGCTTCCTCCTGGTCGTAGCCGATCTCAAAGATCAGCTTGCCGCCGGGGCGCAGGGCCCAGTTCCAGTGCAGGGTGATGGCCCGGTAGAAGTCCAGACCGTCCTCGCCCCCGTCCAGGGCCAGGTGGGGCTCGTAGTCCCGCACCGAGTGGTCCAGCTCCTCCTCCACCACTTGGCGGGGGATGTAGGGGGGATTGCACACAATGAGGTCAAACTCGCCCAGCTCCCGGGGGGGCGGCTGGAGGGCATTGACCTGGACCAGCTCCACCTGGTCGGCCAGCTGGCAGCGCATCAGGTTCTGCCGGGCCACCTCCAGGGCGTCCTGAGACCAGTCGGCCAGCACCACCTGGGCGTTGGGGCAGTTGTAGGCCAGGGCCAGCCCCACACAGCCGCTGCCCGTGCACAGGTCCAGCACCCGGGCCTGGGGCAAATCCCGCACCGCCAAAATCCCCCGCTCCACCAGCAGTTCGGTGTCGGGGCGGGGAATGAGCACCTGGGGGGTGACGGTGAGGGTGAGGCCGTAGAACTCCCACTCTCCAAGGATATAGGCGATGGGCTCCCCGGCCAGTCGGCGCTGGAGCAGGGCATCCACCTTCCCCTCGATGGCCTCGCTGGCATAGAGAGACAGGTCCCGGAGCACCTCTTCCCGGCGCTTGCCCAGGGCGGCACACATCAGCTCCATGGCCTCCAGCTGGGCTTGCTCCACGCCGGACTCCTTGAGGGTGCGCCGTACCGCTAAGTAAATATCGTTATACGTCTGCATGTCTGCCGCCTTTCTCTGTCTTCCATTACCAGGCGTCGGCGCCCTTTTCCCGGGGCAGCACCAGCTTCAAAGCGGTAATGGCTACCTCGATCATGCTCTCATCCGGCTCAAAGGTGGTGAAGTTCTGCATCCACATCCCCGGAGCCCGCAGGGCACGACACAGGGCGTTGTCATGGCCGCCCACATAGCGGTTAAACTCGTAGGTCACCCCCACAATGATGGGCAGCAGCACCAGGTGAAGCACCATGCGCAGCAGGGTGTTTTTGATCTGCAAGGGGGTGAAAATCACAATGGAGAGGAAAATGGACACCACAATCACCACAAAGAGAAAGCTGGTGCCGCAGCGGGGATGGTGGCGAGGCTGCTTTTTCACGTTCTCCACGGTGAGCTCCAGGCCGTTTTCATAGCAGTAGATGGCCTTGTGCTCCGCCCCGTGGTAGGAGAACACCCGGCGCATCTCCTTGGTACGGGAGCACAGCCACAGGTAACACAGGAAAATGGCCACCTTCATCACGCCTTCCATCACCGCCTGGACCCACAGAGGCATCTGGGGCCACACCAGGCGGATGAGGCCGGTGAGGGCGGTGGGCAACAGGATGAACAGGCCCACCGAGAAGGCGATCCCCAGGGCCGCCGCTATGGTGATGAAAATGGAGGCGGCCTTCTCCTGGGTGAAGTGGGCGTCCAGCCACTTCTCCAGCCAGCCGGGTTCCTCGTCCTCCTCCTGCTCCAGCCCCTCCTCGGACACCTCGGCGGAGTGCATCAGGGCCTGGACTCCGTGAACCATGGCCGAGCCGAAGACGAACACCCCTCGCACCAGGGGCAGCTTGGCAAAGCGGCTGCGGGGCGGAATCTTTTTGGTGGTGATATCCAGCTCCCCGTTGGGCTTGCGCACCACGATGGCCCGCTTCTCCGGGCCCTGCATCATAATGCCCTCAATGAGGGCCTGACCACCACAGGTGGTCTTGTAAGGCGTCCCACAGGGGGGCGCAGACTGATTGGACATGGGAATGCACTCCTTTATCTCGGGCGTACTCCCCCCTGTCCTTCCACGGAACATCTTAGCAGATGGCGGGAAAAATGACAAGGGTTTTCGTACATTTGTTTCATTATTCCAGGGTCATGGGCAGGCGCAGGGTGACCACGCAGCCGCCGCCCATGGCGTTTTCAATATCCAGGGTGCCGCCGTGGCAGGTGACGATCTCCTCACACACGGCCAGGCCGATGCCGGAGCCACGGGCCTTGGAAGAGCCCTTGTAGAACTTGTACTTGACGTAGGGCAGCTCCTCCTCGGGGACGCCGGGGCCGAAGTCCCGCACCCGGATGGCCACCATGTTCCCCTCGGGGTGGATGGACACATCCACTTCGCCGCCGGAGCCGCCGTGCTTGTCGGCGTTGTCCAGCAGGTTGCAGAACACCTGGCGCAGCCGCTCGGGGTCGCCGCTGATGGGGGGGAACTCCTCTTCGCACTCGATATACTCCAGCTTCAAGCCCTTGCGGCGGAAGAACTCCCGGTAGGTGTACACGGCGTCCTCCAGCTCCGCTTTGATATCAATGGGCTCCACGGACAGGTTGAACCGCCCGGTCTCAATGCGGGAGAACTCCAGCAGCTCCTCCACCATGTTGGTCAGGCGTCGGGCCTCGGAGACGATGATGCCCATGCCCTTTTTCACGTCCTCTGCGTCCCGCACCTCGCCGTTGTACAGGGTCTCAGCCCAGCCGTTGATGGCGGTGAGGGGGGTACGCAGCTCGTGGGACACCGAGGAGATAAACTCCGACTGAGTCTTCTCCGCCTGGTCAATCTTCATGGACATGTCGTTGATGGCGTCCACCAACTGGCCCATCTCATCGTCGCCCCGCACCTCCATCTGCACGCCGTAGCTGCCGGCGGCGATGCGCTTGGCGGTCTCGGTGACCCGGGTCACCGGCTCCAGAATCATGCGGATGAAGTAGGAGGCGTAGAGCACCATCAGGGCGATGATGACCATGCCCACCAGCACGCTGATGCCCACCACCTTCAACATCTGGGCCTGGAGCAGGCGCAGAGAGGTGACCAGGCGCACCACACCCACCACCGAGCCGTTGTACACGATGGGAGCGGAGGCGGCCATGAGGTAGTCCTGGGTGGAGGTATCCTCCCCCCGCCAGGTGGACAGCTCTTTGGTCTGGATGGCCTCCTCAATATCAGCCCCCTGGGGGGTGGCACCGGAGATATCCATGAGGGAAGTCATGCGCACCTCGCCGTCGGGGGTGAGGAACTGCACCTCGATGGTGTTTTTCTCCTCAAACTGGTTGATGAACTGCCGGGCCGCATAGAGGTAGGTGGTCTCGGTGTAGTTCTGAAACATCCCGGCCGCCGTCTGGGCCTTGCTCTCCAGGGTGGCGGCGATGGTGGCCAGGTAGTAGTTGTAAATGGCCAGGGAGAAGGCGGACACGGCAATGGCCACAATGGCAAAGGTGGTCACCAGGGTATTCACCAGCCAGCGGCGACGCAGCACGCCCCGGCGCACCGCCTTTTTCTTCTGCTCCTGTCCCTCCTTCTTCCGCTTGCCGGGAAGGGGGATCTTCTTCCAAATCATCTTATATCCTCTCCATGCTCTTCACGCCGCATTAGCAGCCCCATTTATAGCCAAAGCCCCAGACGGTGTTGATGTAGGTGGGATTCTGGGGGTCGTCCTCCAGCTTGATGCGCAGGCGGCGAATGTTCACGTCCACGATCTTCAGCTCTCCAATGTAGTCCTTGCCCCACACCGCGTCCAGAATCTCCTCCCGGGCCAGGGCCTTCCCCGGGTTGTCCATAAACAGCTTGACGATGGAGTATTCCACCTGGGTCAGCTTCACCCGCTGGCCGTTTTTCTCCAGGGTGCGGTTGCGGGTGTTGAGGAGGAAGGGGGGCTGATGAATCTCGTCGGTCTCCCGGGTAGTCTCTCCGCCGGTGCGGCGGTACAAAGCGTCCACCCGGGCGGTGAGCTCGGCGGGCGAGAAGGGCTTGGTGACATAGTCGTCCGCCCCGGTCATCAGGCCGGTGACCTTGTCCATCTCCTGGGTAAGGGCGGTGAGCATGATAATGCCGATCTGGGAATTGCCCGCCCGGATGCGGCGGCACACCTCAAAGCCGTCCATCTCGCCGGGGAGCATAATATCCAGCAGCGCCACCCGAATGTCCGGGTGCCGGGCGATCTGCTCCAGGGCCTCTTCCCCGGTGCCCGCCTCGATGGTCTCATATCCCGCACGCTTGAGGTTGATGACCACAAAGCTGCGGATGTTGGACTCGTCCTCCAATACCAATACTTTTTTCATGGTGGCTCACTCCTTTAAGATTCACTGTCCCAGGCCACGGTGATGAGGAAGAACCGCTGGGCCAGTTCGTTGGCTTTCAGTTTGCAATCCCACACGCCCTCTTCCAGGGAGGCGGCGTAGATGGTGGTGCTGTCGCTGTACAGGGTCACACGGCCAGGCAGCATGGCCCGGGCCTGACGGTTGCTGCCGGTCAGGCGGTAGATGGTCAAGAAGGGCTTGGGCTCCTGGCCCTCTTCCCCGGAGTTATAGTAGAACACCACCGAACGCTCGCCCCGGTGGCTGAGAGAGTCGTCCCGGGCCACGGCGATGTTCTCCGGCCAGTTGTCCGGCAACACCAGGTACCAGCCGTCAGCCTGACAGTGGTAGGTGACACAGCTGATGGCCAAGCTGCCGTTGGCGTTGACCTGGCACCAGTAAATCACCGACTCTTCGGACTCCTCCCCCTCCTTGACGCTGGGCAGCTTCACGGGGATGGGGATTTCCAGCACGCCGTCCTTGTTGATGTCGGACAAGGACACCCCGGTGTCCACCCGGGAGGTCACCTCGCTGTAGCCCGCCTGCTTGTTTAATGTGACATTGTGCAGGCGCCCGTCTGCCACTGTCATCACATCGGTGAGGGTCCCGCCGGAGAACAGCGAGGAGGCAAACACCGCCGGGGTGCCGTCGGCCAGCTTGCCCGGCACCATGGAATACACCCCATAGATGCCGTTAGACAGAGGAGCGGAGGAGGTCATGGTCATCACACCGCCGTTATAGTCGTAAAATTCCGCCAGGTTGGCCCCGTCCCCGGTGCTGTCCTGGTGACAGACCACGATCTCCTTGGCGCCGTCCTGGTCCAGGTCAGTGACCAGATAGCTCTCATTGTATGTGGTGCTCATCAGCTCGCTGACCCCTGCGTCCAACAGGGCATAGGCGGAGAGGATGTGCACCTTGGTGCTCATCTGCCAGGAGACGATGAGGTCCAGGGTCCCGTCCCCCGTCACGTCCTCATAGGTCACGGAGTTGATGGAGGTGCCGTCCCCTTCCACCACATAGGTCAGGCGGTAGTCGTTGTCCGCCCCCTTGCGGAACAGGCACACCCGCAGAGGCTTCTCCTCTGCCGAGGTGACCCGGAGAAACACCGCCGCCATCTCTTGCTCTCCATCTCCGTTGAGGTCCAGCAGCTGCACCGTGGAGGTGTTGCTGCCCGAGCTGATGGTGGCGTACTCCGCCCCCTGCTGATCCATCACGTCCTGGATGGTGCTCTGGAGCTGGGAATACGCCTCGGGCAGGATGGGCAGGGCGTACATTCCCTCGGACTGCTCAAACATACAACCGCATAAGCTCAACGATAGGCACAGCAGCATGGCACACAGCCCCACACCGCGAAACACTCGTTTTTTCACCGTTCTAACCTCATTTCTTTTGCTGGGCTTGACCCCTCCGGCTGTCTGAGGGGAATTTCGTAGCTTACCATTATAATATGATACCACAATCCCCCGCCCTTGCCTATGCTTATTTCCGTCTCTGGGAGTTATTTTTTATTTTCTTCTTTACAAACGGAAATTTTCCTGCTATACTATTCAAGCATCATGAAGATGCGCCCGTAGTTCAATTGGATAGAGCGTCAGATTCCGGTTCTGAATGTTGGGGGTTCGAGTCCCTTCGGGCGTACCAAAAATCGACAAGTTCCGCAAGGAGCTTGTCGATTTTTACTTATTCACTATTCCCTATTCACTCTTCACTAACTTGATGGGTCGATTTTTGGAAAGGAATAAGTAAGAGTGAATAGGGAAGAAGTATGGTGTGCCGCATAGCGGCACCGATTATATATAAGGAGCACTTGCAGCGGCAAGAGCTCCTTTTTTCTTTCTTAGATATAAAGAATGGGAATTCCCACTCTCTTGGCATAGTTCACCGTATAGGCAGTCCCGCCAAACACACGGGTACAATAGGCCACACATACTCCACTGTTATCCACCAAATACCGATTGCGCCTCAACATACATCCACAGCGATACTCCCTTTGCAAATATACCACCTTATCCGCCTGCTCCAAAACCGTGTGATAGCGTCTCACCTCCTCCTCATCCCACCCCCGCTCTTGATTCTCATACGGTAAGACCATAATGAGACGAATGTGGGGATACCGCTTTCTCAACTCTAGGACAACTTCCGCCGCCAACAGATCAAATCCCATGGCTCCCCCGCTTCCAAAATACTGTATCCCTTTTTCAATCAATTTCTGTAATACGATGTATAACCGCGCCTGGACTTCGCTCCTCTCATTCTGAGGAAGAGTTCGATGCCCAGTGAAACAACAGGTTTTATCCCTCATTCCCATCTTCATGTTCTTTCTCTCCTTTTGTGCACCTATATAGGTGCAATTATAAAGAAAGAATCGAATAGAATCAACACAAACTGCACCAGAACTAGTGCAAGGAGTGTTATCTATGAATACAGAGTATGAGTACGCCCTGGGTCAAAACATCCGCACGCTGCGTCTCAAGCGCGGACTGTCCCAGGAACAGCTGGCCGCCCAGCTCCAAACCAGGGGCTGCGACATCACCCGCAGTGCCCTGGCCAAGATGGAGGTAGGCCAGCGCCACATCTACCCCGACGAGCTGAAGCTTCTCCATGAACTGCTGGAAGTCTCCTATGAAAAGCTGTTTGTATAGCCCGCCACACCCCGCAAAAAATTTTTTGAAAAATCTCAATTTGCCTCTTTACAAACAGGCACCCCTGTGGTATTCTCTTAACAAGAACAGTTCCTGTTAGCGAGGTGACAGCAATGATCTGCAGACGCAGCGTAAAGCGCGACGCCATGCTGGACTTGCTGCGAAGCACCGACTGCCACCCCTCGGCAGACTGGATCTTTCAGCAGCTCCGGCCCTTGTATCCAGACCTGAGTCTGGGCACAGTGTACCGCAATCTCAACCAGCTGTGTGAGCATGGACTCATCAAGCGGGTGGGAACGGTGAATGGCCAAGAGCGGTATGACGGGGATGTGAGTCCCCACGCACACTTTGTGTGCAACTGCTGCGGTTCCGTTCTGGACCTGCCTCCCAGTCCCCCCACCCAGGGGTATGTGGAGGAATGCAGCAAACAATTTGGGTTCGAAACAACAAGCTATGAGGTTCATGTCTTTGGCCTGTGTCAGGCCTGCAAAAAATTAAAACAGTGAAGGAGATTATTATCATGAAGAAATGGATTTGCCCCGTCTGCGGTTACATTCACGAGGGAGAGACCGCTCCCGCCGAGTGCCCCGTCTGCCACGTCCCCGGCTCCAAGTTCATTGAGCAGAGCGGCGAGCTGAAGCTGGCTGCCGAGCACGAGTACGGCATCTACGGCAAGACCGTCAAGAACAACGAGAACATCAGCGACGAGGACAAGGCTTACATCCGTGAGCAGCTGATGGCCAACTTCACCGGCGAGTGCTCCGAGGTTGGTATGTACCTGTGCATGGCCCGCATCGCTCACCGTGAGGGTTACCCCGAGATCGGTCTGTACTGGGAGAAGGCCGCCTTTGAGGAGGCTGAGCACGCCGCTAAGTTCGCTGAGCTGCTGGGCGAGGAGCTGGAGCCCAACATGAAGGCCTCCACCAAGGACAACCTGGCCTGGCGTGTGGACTGCGAGTTCGGCGCTACCCAGGGCAAGATGGACCTGGCTCTGTGCGCCAAGAAGAACGGCCTGGACGCCATCCACGACACCGTCCACGAGATGGCTCGCGACGAGGCCCGCCACGGCAAGGCTCTGAAGGGTCTGCTGGAGCGTTACTTCAAGTAAGAGACTTCCCTACTTCCCTGGACTTCGGTCCAGGGAAGTGCTTTTTCTTTTTCGTGGCGGGCCTCGTCTTACAAGCGTTTTCGCTCCCAGCGAAAACCTTGGCACAGGCGGAATCCACTTTCGCCTGTGCTTTGAAATCCTGGGGCCCCCACGGGGCTAGACCCGTGGGGCGGCTCGTCACGGCAAAGGCTCTGAAGGGTCTGCTGGAGCGTTACTTCAAGTAAGAGACTTCCCTACTTCCCTGGACTTCGGTCCAGGGAAGTGCTTTTTCTTTTTCGTGGCGGGCCTCGTCAAATCAAAATCAGCTCGCCATGGCAAGGCTCTAGCAACACCCCCAAATCAAAGCCCAACGCAGTGGGTTTGATTTGGAGAGGAGGAATAACGGAGCGTAGCGAATGTTTCTCCTGGGAGAAACGCAGCGGATGCGCAGTTTATTCCGACGAGCTGGAGCATTACTTCAAGTAAGAGACTTCCCCACTTCCCTGGACTTCGGTCCAGGGAAGTGCTTTTTTATTCGTTCCCGGGCTTCGGCTCGGGATTTTTTCTCCCATTCAGACCTGCCAGTCTGGCGGGGACGCCCCCGCTGGGGGTTCCTTTTGCTCGGTCAAAAGGAACCAAAACCCGCTTAGGGCGTTCCCCCCTAAGAACCTCCCTTGGGGTACGAGGCTGGAACTGCGTCAAGGCTATTCCGGCCCGTCACCCTTGTTATGGCTCCTGTCTCTGCCACCACACCAGGCTCCCCAGGCAGCTGGCCCTATAGCTGGACCATCTCCACATCCGGGCCTCCCCTGGAGAAGCGGCGTTTCCGCCGCCGGGAGCCAGGCTTCCGATCGCTGGGAACAGCGGCGCACCAGGGTGAGGCCCTGGCAATAGAAGGGCAACCACACAGAGAAGCAGATACGTTCGGTAGAATCCCCACGCCATCTATGTGCCCCCACGGGCTAAGGGCCGAAAAGAGGAGAACGCAGATACACCCAGTACCGCAGGGTGGATTCCACAAGGCGGGGGAAGGCCCCGCCTTTGGCGATTCTTTCGTCTATTTCTCATCGCTGAGAAATAGACCCCCAGCGGAGCGTCCCTGGTTTGCGTTGCCTTCCCTGCCATATTTGTGTATAATAAAATGCTAACTATTTCATAAGGGAGGTCCTTACCATTGTTGGACATCGTCCTTCGTCGTTTCATTCCCAACTACACCCAGACCCGTGACCCCGAGGTACGGCGTCAATACGGCGTCTTTGCCGGCGGAGTGGGAATTCTCTTAAACCTGCTGCTCTTTGCGGGAAAACTCACCGCCGGACTCATCACCGGCGCCATCTCCGTCACCGCCGACGCCTTCAACAACCTCTCCGATGCCGCCTCCTCTGTGGTCACTCTGGTGGGCTTCCGTCTGGCCGGTCAGAAGCCGGACGCCGACCACCCCTTCGGGCATGGCCGCATGGAGTACCTCTCCGGGCTTTTGGTGTCCCTGCTTATTCTCCTGGTGGGTGTGGAGCTGGGCAAGAGCTCCATTGAGAAGATTTTACATCCCGAGGCCACCCAGCTCACCGCCCTCAGCGGCACCATTCTGGTGATCTCCATTCTGGTGAAGCTGTGGATGGGCTGGTTTAACAGCAAGCTGGGCAACCGCATCCAGTCCGAGACCCTCCGGGCCACCGCCATCGACTCCCGCTCCGACGCCCTGGCCACCTCCACCGTGCTGTTGGGCCTGGGCATCACCCACGTCACCAGTTTGCAGCTGGACGGCTGGCTGGGTCTGCTGGTGGCAGCGTTCATCCTCAAGGCCGGCTGGTCCGCCGCCAAGGACACCATTGACCCCCTGCTGGGCACCAATCCTGACCCGGAGATGGTGAAGGATATCCAGTCTGTCATCATGGAACACCCCCAGGTGGTGGGCATCCACGACCTCATCATCCACGACTACGGCCCCGGGCGGCGGATGATGAGCGTCCACGCCGAGGTGTCCGATCAGACCGACGTGATGGAGGCCCATGATATCATCGACCACATCGAGCGGGAGCTGGGCGAGCGGTTCCAGATCGAGGCCGTCATCCACATGGACCCCGTTCAGACCGGCAACCCCCAGGTGGAGCAGCTGCGGGCCCGCACCGCTCAGCTGGCCCGGGATATCCACCCCGACCTGTCCATCCATGACTTCCGCATGACCATGGGGCCTATGTACACCAATCTGATTTTTGATCTGGTGGTTCCCTACAGCGTCACCATGCCCCCGGCCCAGGTGAAGGACGCCCTGGTCCAGGCATTGCAGGCGGAAAACCCCAATTATCACGCGGTCATTCACATTGATCGCTCTTACGTGGTGTGAATTTACAAAAACTTCTCCACTTCGCCAAAAAAGCAGGATATAATACTGGTATCATAAAAAATTTAGGGAGAGCCCCTCTCCGCAGAAAAAGAAAGGGTGACACGTATGCCCCGTAAGGTATTGATCGTGGAAGATGACAAGAACATTGCCGACCTGATGCGTCTGTATCTGGAAAAGGAGTCCATGGACTGTCAGGTGGCCAACGACGGACTGGTGGGTTTGGAGAAGTTCCAACAGTTCCAGCCCGACCTGGTGATGCTGGACATCATGCTGCCCGGCATGGACGGCTGGTCCATCTGCCGCAAAATCCGGGAGACCTCCAAAGTGCCCATCATCATGCTCACCGCCAAGGGTGAGCTGGAGGACAAGGTCAACGGCCTGGAACTGGGCGCCGACGACTATATCACCAAGCCCTTTGAGATGAAGGAAGTGCTGGCCCGAGTCCACGCTGTGCTGCGCCGATACGGCGAAGAGGAGCAGAAGGAGAAAAAGCTGGTGTTTGACAAGCTGGTCATCAACCTGGACTCCTATGAGCTGCTGGTGGATGGCAAGCGGGTGGACACCCCTCCCAAAGAGCTGGAACTTCTGTACCATCTGGCCTCCTCCCCCAACCGGGTCTTCACCCGCAACCAGCTGCTGGACGAGGTGTGGGGCTTTGACTACTTCGGCGACAGCCGCACCGTGGATGTGCACATCAAGCGACTGCGGGAAAAGCTGGAGGGCGTCAGCGACAAGTGGAGCCTGAAAACCGTGTGGGGCGTGGGCTACAAGTTTGAATCCAACAGCTAACCCCACAGAGCAGGAGGTGCCTCATCCATGAAATCCATGTATGGACGGCAATTTGCCACCATGGCCGGAATGGTCCTGCTGTCCTTTCTCCTGTTGGGCGCATCCTTCGCCGCCCTGAGCTACCAGTACACCCTCCAGGAAAAGCAGGACACCCTCATGCGCAATGCCAAGTACATTGCAGAATATACGTCCTACGCCGCCAACAACAATGGCAGCACCGTGTGGACCACCGACGAGTTTCAGCAATACATCTCCACGGTGGCCCAGGTGGCCGACTCCCACATCATCGTGGCCACCAACGACGGCACCATTCTCTTTGCCACCGACGGCAAACATGTGCTGTATAACATGACCTCCCGGAACATGCCCAATGACATCGTCAACGCTGTCATCAACGACAAGGTCTATGAGGGCATGACCACCCTAAATGGATTGTACTCCAGCGCCCGGTTCATGGTGGGCCTGCCCGTCTCCAGTTCCAGCGGATATCTGCAAGGGCTGGTGTTCTTCTCCACCAACACCTCGGACATCACCGCCATGTGGCGGGACCTGTCCGCCATCTTCGTGGTGGTGGCCTGCGCGGTCATCCTGGTGGCCGCTATTCTCAGCTCGGTGACCAGTATGCACCAGTCCAAGCCCATGAAGGAGATTGCCGCCGCTGCCCGTCAGTTCGGACTGGGCAAGCTGGACGTGCGGGTGGACGTGGGCAACCGCAGAGACGAGATTGGCGAGCTGGCCGAGGCCTTCAACGCCATGGCCGAGTCCCTGTCCAAGAGCGAACAGCGGCGCAGCGAGTTCATCGCCAACGTCTCCCACGAGCTGAAAACCCCCATGACCACCATTGCTGGCTTTGCCGACGGCATTCTGGACGGCACCATTCCCCACGACCGGGAGCGGGAGTACCTGAGCATCATCTCCTCGGAGACCCGGCGGCTGTCCCGGCTGGTGCGGTCCATGCTGGACCTGTCCCGGCTCCAGTCCGACGAGCGGGCCCCCCAGCAGCAGTTTGACCTGGGCGAGACCATGCTGCGCACCCTGGTGAGTCTGGAAGGCAAGATCAACCAGAAGCACCTGGAGGTGGCCACCAACCTGCCGGAAGAGCCGGTAATGGTGTGGGGCGACCAGGATGCCATCACCCAGGTGTGCTACAACCTGCTGGACAACGCCATCAAGTTCTCTCAGGAGGAGGGCACCCTGTCCCTGTCCATTGTCCCCAAGGGCTCCAAGGCCACGGTGTCGGTGAGCAACCAGGGCAAGACCATCCCTCCGGAGGAACTGGACCTCATCTTCGACCGCTTCCACAAGGCCGACCACTCCCGCAGTGAAAACCGGGACGGCGTGGGACTGGGTCTGTATATCGTCAAAACCATTCTCAACAGCCACAAAGAGACCATCACCTGCACCAGTCAGGACGGTCTGACCACCTTTACCTTCAGTCTGCCCCGGGCATGAATCTGATTCAGGAGGCGTTTGCCGTGTCCAACCATCTTTCCCATCGCTGGCCCCAAGGGGAACCCCGCCCCATCCACTACCACTACACCTCAGACCGTCGCCCCCGCCGCCTGGGTAAGGCGCTGCTGGTGGTGTCCCTGTGCCTGGTGGCCGCAGCGGCCCTGGTGTTCGGCGGATACCTGGGCATGGTCCACCTGGCCAACTCCCTGGCGGATGCCCAGCGGGGCTCCTTTTCCCCTCGCCCCTCCAGCCATGTGGAGGTCAACGCCAACTGGGACCCCGCCGACCTGCCCTGGGCCCAGCCCGACCCCAACGTGTCCATCTTCGTACACGACCAGGACACCCAGGTCCTCACCAGCAACCAAATCTATGACCAGGTGCTCCCCTCGGTGGTGTGCGTCACCGCCGACCAGGGCAACGGCTCGGCCAGCGTGGGCTCCGGGGTGGTGCTCACCCAGTCGGGGTACATCGTCACCAACTTCCACATCATCCAGGGCGGTGTGTCCCTGAATGTCTCCATGCTCTCCAGCACGGCCAATTATGACGCCAAGCTGGTGGGCTACGACGAGGAGCTGGACTTGGCGGTGCTGAAAATTGAGGCCCAGGGCCTCACCCCCGCCCGCCTGGGCAGCTCGGACCAGCTGTCGGTGGGCGACTCGGTGTACGCCATCGGCAACCCCATGGGCTACCTCCACGGCACCATGACCGAGGGCATCATCTCCTCCCCCACCCGCACCATCCAGGTGGACGGCAAGGACATGAATCTTCTCCAGACCAGCGCCGCCCTCAACTCCGGCAACTCCGGCGGCGCTCTGACCAACGCCTATGGACAGGTGGTGGGCATCACCTCCGCCAAGATCACCGGCGTGGAAAATGACACCGTCATTGAAGGCTTGGGCCTGGTCATCCCCATCAACGACACCATCCCCTTCCTCAATCAGATGATTCACACCGGACAGAGCTTCCGCCCCTCTCTGGGCATCCTGTGTCAGGAGGTCCAGATGGACGACACCTCCGGTGTGTACGTGGTGAGCACCACCGCTGACACCCCCGCCCACGAGGCACTGCTGGAGGGCGACGTGATTCTCGCCGCCAACGGGGTGGACACCCCCACCCTCTACGCCCTGACCCGGGTGCTCAATGACACCGGGGTGGGCAACCAGGTGGAGCTGTCCGTGCTGCGGGACGGCGGTGTCCTCTCCATTTCCATTACCCTCTACGACCGTCTCACCTGACGGGAGGCCAAATCATGAATCAAGATCAACTCATTGCCCTGCTGGCCCAGAGCCCCGGCTATGTCTCCGGCCAGGAGATGAGCCAGACGCTGGGGGTCACCCGGGGCGCCATCTGGAAGGAGCTGTCCCAGCTGCGGGAGCAGGGCTGGCCCATCTCCTCCTCCACCCGTTTGGGCTACCGCCTGGACGGCCCACCCCCTCAGCTCTCCGCCCCCTATCTGGAGGGGCGGCTGTCCGGCACCATCTCCTCGGGCCACATTCACGTCTTTGATCGACTGGACTCCACCAACACTCAGCTCAAGGCCATGGCCGCCCAGGGAGCCCCCCACGGCACCGTGGTGGCCGCTCTGGAGCAGACCTCCGGCCGGGGCACCCGAGGCCGCACCTTCGCCTCTCCCCCCGGCGGGCTGTACCTGTCCCTGCTGCTGCGCCCCCAAGTGCAGCTGTCGGAGCTGTTTTCCCTCACGGGATGGGTGGCGGTGGCGGTGCGCCAGGCGGTGGAGACCGCCTGCGGCGCGCCCGCCCGCATCAAGTGGCTCAACGACATCTACTTAAATAACCGCAAGCTGTGCGGCATCCTCACCGAGCTGTCCCTGCTGGGAGAGAGCAGCGAGCCGGACTATGTGGTCATTGGGGTAGGCATCAACCTCAGCCAGACCGCCCAGACCTTCCACGACTTGGGGCTGGAGGGTATTGCCACCTCCCTGGCTCTGGAGGGGTACGAGGTGGAGCCCAACCACATGGCCCTCACCCTGCTCCAAGAGCTCCACACCATGGCCCAGCACTTCCCCAGCCACCACGAGGAATACCTGCACCAGTACCGCTCCCACTGTCTCACCCTCCATCAGCCGGTGGAGGTGGAGACCGGAAAGGAGACCTATCAGGCCATGGCCCAGGCCATTCTCCCCGACTTCTCCCTGGAGGTCACCGACCAACAGGGCTTCACCCATCCGGTGTCCTCGGGCCGGGTCACCCCCCACTTTCTCCGCGCCAATTCCTGACAGGAGGATTTCCCATGAACAGCCAACTGCGCCGCACCCACATCTTAGAATATCTCGCCCAGGCCGACGGCCCCCTGTCCGCCACCGCTCTGGCCCATACCCTCCAGGTCAGCCGCCAGATCATTGTGGGGGACGTGGCCCTGCTGCGGGCCTCGGGGGCCAACATCACCGCCACCCCCCGGGGGTATGTGCTGGACCATCCCGCCCCCGGCCGCACCTACACGGTGGCCTGCCGCCACAGCGAGAGCGAGATGGAGCAGGAGCTGAACCTGATGGTGGACCACGGCTGCACTGTGGAGTCGGTGGTGGTGGAACACCCGGTGTACGGCCAGCTGGTGGGACAGCTGAATCTGTCCTCCCGCTATGATGTGTCCCAGTTCATCCAGAAGGCCCAGGCCCATGACATGCGCCCCCTGTCTGAGCTCACCGACGGCATCCACCTGCACACCTTACAATGTCGGGACGAGCAGGCGTTCCAGCGCCTGGTGGAGGCCCTGCGGGACGCAGGATTTTTGGTGGAAGAATAAACACATCCCCGAGGCAATCGCCTCGGGGATTTCTCTTGAAAATATGCCCAGCAACGGTGGATTTGTTCATAATATTTGGGTACACTAAGGAATATCACAACACAGAAAGAGTGGTTGTCATGTTTTTCGATGTCTATTATCTGGTTCTGGTTCTGCCCGCTGTGATATTGGCCATGTGGGCCAGCAATCGGGTCAACCGGACCTTCCGCAAGTATTCCCAGCAGCTCTCCATGCGCCGCCTCACCGGGGCAGATGCCGCCCGCATGGTGTTGGACGCCAACGGGCTGCACCAGGTCCGTATCGAACGGGTGGCGGGCAACCTCACCGATCACTATGACCCACGCACCAATGTCATCCGCCTGTCCGATTCGGTGTACGACAACGCCTCCACCGCCGCCATCGGTGTGGCCGCCCACGAGGCGGGCCACGCCATCCAGTATGCGACCCACTACCTGCCCATCAAGCTGCGGGCCGCCATCATCCCCATTACCAACATCGGCTCCAAGCTGGCCATGCCGCTCATCCTCATTGGCCTGCTGTTTGTCTCCGGCGACCTGGGGGTACAGCTGGCCTATGCAGGCATTGCCTGCTTCGGCCTGTCTACGGTGTTCCAGCTGGTGACCCTGCCCACGGAGTTCAACGCCAGCCGCCGGGCCCTGGCCGCCCTGGAGCAAGGCCATCTGCTGAACGAAGACGAGATGGTGGGGGCCCGCAAGACCCTGTGGGCTGCGGCTATGACCTATGTGGCCGCCCTGGCCGTGTCCCTGGCCCAGCTGTTCCGGCTGCTGCTCATCGTGGGCAATCGGCGCAGAAACGATTGATACTCAGGACAAGCAAACAAGCCGCCCTCCGGAAGGACACTTCTGGAGGGCGGCTTTTCTGCACCAACTATTCCACTTTCATCATGCGATAGCCCACGCCAATGTGGGTTTGAATATACTGGGGAGAACCAGGCTCTTTTTCCAACTTTTTGCGCAGGGTAGCCATAAACACCCGCAGGGAAGCCACGTCGTTGTCCCAGCTTCTCCCCCAAATTTGCTGGGTGATAAAGGTATGGGTCAGCACCTTGCCCACGTTTTTGCACAGCAAACACAAAAGTTTGTACTCGCTGGGGGTCAAATGCAGCTCCTGGCCATCCAGAAACGCACAGCCCGCGGCATAGTCCACTTTCAACTTCCCGTTGGTGAACACCGCCTCGGTACTCACGTTCCCCAGCTGCAACGCAGCCAGCCGTCGCTGCGTCACCCGCAGGCGGGCCAGCAGTTCCTCCACCGAAAAGGGTTTGGTCAGGTAATCGTCTGCACCAGTATCCAGGGCATCAATTTTATCGGTATCTTCACTGCGGGCGCTGATGACGATGATGGGCACGTTGGACCAGGTACGAATTCTGTGAATGACCTCCACCCCGTCGATGTCGGGCAGGCCCAAATCCAACAGGATGATCTCCGGGTTGTGGGAGGATGCCTCCAAAATCGCTGCCTCTCCGTTGGATGCCGTGAGAAAGCGATAGTCATGGGCTCTCAAGGTGGTGGTGATGAGGTTGCGCACCGGCGTATCATCCTCCACCACCAGAATCAATGGTTTATTCATGTAGTTCTACCTCCCCGGCTGGTACCGAAAATGTAAAGATGGAGCCATGGGGCTTATGATCGCTCACCACGATTTCTCCTCCATGTGCATTCACGATGGATTTGCACAGCGCCAGACCCAATCCCATACTGCGGCGGCTGTCGGCAATCTGATTGGATGCACTGTAAAACATGTCAAAAATATGGGGCTTTGCCTGGTCGGGAATTCCGGGGCCATTGTCTGCCACCGAGATGTAAATCAGCTTTCCCTCTTGCTTCCACCCAATTTCGATGTCCGACCCGGGCGGGGTGTACTTCATGGCATTGTCAAGGATATTGATGAGGACCTGGACAATCAGCTTTGCATCCATCTGTGCCAGGAGATAATCGTCACTGCTCTGCACATGAAAGTGGTATTCCGCACGCTTGCGATTGATGTGCCGAAGCGCCTCTGCTACCACCTCATCGATGAGCTCGGTGGTCAGGTGCAAGTTCATCCGCCCCTGTTCCAGTCGGCTGACCGAGAGCAGATTTTCCACCAGATTGATCAGCCACATGGCATCGTCATAGATGTCGGCGTACATCTGCTCCTTGGTCTTTGCATCAAACAGCGGTCCATTGGAGAGCAGGTTGCTGGCATTGCCGGAAATGGAGGTCAGCGGAGTGCGCAAATCGTGAGAAATGGAGCGGAGCAGATTGGCTCGCAGCTGCTCGTTCTTGGCCAGCACGGCAGCGGCTTCTTTCTCCTCCACGTTCTTTTGATTTTCCAGGGCCAAGGCACATTCTCCCAACACGGAGAGGAGAATGCTGGATTCAAAGGAATCCAGCGGCTTATCCGAGGTGGCAATGCCTACCACGCCGTACACCCGCTCCCCGGTGCGGATGGAGAGATAGGTACACCGGGCATCCGGAAGGGTTTCTGTCCCAGCTCCCGCCCGCTTGTTGTTGGACAGCACCCACTGGGCCACCTCCCGCTCCTTGGCGGTAGTGTAGCGCTGGGGAGATGCTGCCTCGTCCACCAGAAAGATTTCCGGCTCCAGAAGCCCTTTCTCATCTATGGAATAGACCACAATATCCCGCTGAAAGATTTTTAACAGCTGTTTGGCGGTCACCGAAACAATTTCTTCTTGGGTGTGGGTTCGTTGCAGGTTTTGGCTGGTCTCAAACAACAATTTGGTCCGCCACGCCACTTGAGCCGACCGTTTGGCATGGGACTTTAGCTTGGATGCCAGCGAGCCGGTGAGCAGAGAGGCCAGAAACATCACGAGAAAGGTGATGGGGTATTCGCTGTCGTAGGCTTGCAGGGTAAATCTGGGTACCGTGAACAGGAAATTGAAGGTCAGGACACTGGCAATGGAGGCAACGAAGCTGCAAATGGAGCTTCTGGTGTAGACCGAGATCAACATGACGCCCAGGATATAAAGCGTAATGATATTGGCCTCTGTAAAGCCGAAGTTATAAAATAACAGGCCAATGAGTGTGACAAGAATGAGAATTCCTGCACTTTTCAACAGGTCCAGCACGGAAATGGATGGCATATGCATCACTTCCCGGTGTTTGGTATCCAGCAGGCGATTCACTCCATTGTCCGGAATGATATGGATGTCCAGTTCTGGCGTCAGCTCAATGAGCCGTTCCGTCAGCGATGGTTTTCTCAGCAACAGCCGATGGGGTATCCCACTACGGCCCAGCACAATTTTCGTCACGCCAGACAGGCGGGAAAACTCCGCAATTTGATAGGCCACATCATCGCCATACACCGTCTCAATGGAGGCCCCCAATTGCTGTGCCAGACGCATATTGCCCTGAAGGCGCTGCTTATCCCGTGCATTCATCCACTGAAATGCCTTGGTCTCCACAAACAACGCGGTAAATCCACACCGAAACGCCCCTGCCATCCGGGCCGCTGTGCGTATGATTTTCTCATTGGAGGGGGCGGAAGACAGGCACACCAGAATGTGCTCATGGGTGCGATACTCCGTTTGCATCTTCTCATGGGTGTACAGAGCCGCCCGATCCGCACAGCGGCGCAGGCCCACCTCTCGCAGGGCGCTGAGCTGTGACAGGGAGCAGCCTTCCAGCCGCGCCTCCTTGTGTCCATCCATCAGCCGCTGTCGGAGCCGCTGGGGCTCCAGGTCGATAAACTGCACCTGGTCTGCCTGGTCAAATACCCGGTCCGGAATGCGCTCAGGCACTGAAGTGCCCAGGATGGAAAAGACCGTGTCCTGAATGCTCTCAATGTGGTGAATATCCAAGGTCGTATAAACGTCAATTCCCGCCTTCCGCAACTCCTCAATGTCCTGATAGCGCTTCATATGGCGGCAGGCATCCGCATTCCAGTGGGACAGATCCTCAATCACAATCAGCTGAGGGTGCCGTTGGAGGCAGGCATCCAAGTCAATTTCATCCGCTATGTGCCCATCCCTGGCCACTTTTTTACATGGCAATACCTCAAACGTCTCTGCCAATGCCGTGGTTTGGGGCCACTGGCTATCGGAGAGTATGCCAATGGCCACGTCCAGCCCTGCCTGTTTGGCCTCTCTGGCAGATTCCAGCATGGCGTAGCTCTTCCCAGCGCCGGAGAAATAGCTGGCAAAAATCGTGAGTTTCCCCTGTTTTCTTCCGGTGGCCTGCCCCGCCGATGCAACCGCATCCATGGCACTCCCTCCTCTCAAACAGGTGTATTATAGCACAAATCCCTTGAGGTTGCGGGCAAAGTTGTGGAGGGCAGTTACTCCATGCGCTTGATCTTATCCTTACGGACTTTGTCCAGGAACTTGTACAATCCATCAATAGCAAAATACACACCCACGCAAAAAAGAAGGATGACACCCAATAAAAGCAGTTCTTTCATCTTCTCCCCTCCTCTTCTCTCATCTCAGGTCTCTTCCCTTAAATGTGAAAGCACTTCTGGATATCCCGCTGGGTTCCCAAAACCAAAATGGTACTGTTGACAGGCAGACTGATATCCGGTGTGATGACGGTCATGGAGAACTTTCCATTTTGTTTGATGGCCATGATATTCACATGGTAGCGTTTTCTCACATCCAATTGCCCGATGGTCTTCCCCACCCAGCTATTGGGCACTTCCACTTCGAAAATGGCATGGTCATCCCCCAGGGCGATGTAATCGGCAATGTGATCGGAGGTATACCGAATGGCGGTCCAATTTGCCATCTGCTTCTCCGGATACACCACCTCATCGGCGCCATTGCGCAGCAAGAACTTGGCCTGGATGTCCCGGCCTGCTCGGGCCACCACTTTTTTCGCCCCCAACTCCTTGAGCAGGGACGCCGTTTCCAGAGAGCTCTGGAAGTTGTCGCCGATGGCTACAATGCACAGGTCATAGTTTCGCACCCCAAGGGAGATCAGGAAGTCTTCGCTGGTGCTGTCTCCAATCTGGGCGTTGGTCACAAAGGGCAGAATGGCGTTGACCCTTTCTTCGTCCTTGTCCACCGCCATCACTTGCTGGTTCAGTTCGTTGAGCTTCATGGCAATGTGCCGTCCGAAACGGCCTAATCCAATTAACAAAACGGTTTTCATATGTTCTCCCTCATCTCTTTATCCTATGGTAATTCGTTCCTGGGGCAGCCGGGCCACGTTCCCCTGGGTCCGGGACAGGGCGGCGAAAATCAGGGTCAGTCCGCCTACCCGTCCAAAAAACATCAGCGCAATGAGAATCAGATGGGACACCCAGCTCAGTTGCGGCGTAATGCCCAAAGAGAGCCCCACCGTTCCAATGGCGGAAGCCGTCTCAAATAGACAGGTGAGGATGGGCAATCCTTCCATTCTGCTGATGATGAGCCCTCCCGTCAAAAATAAGGTCAGGTACATCATCAAAATCGTTGACGCCTGCACCACGGTTTCCTGGGACACACGCCGGTTGAAAAAGTGGGGATTCTCCCTGCGCCGAAACACAGCAATGGCACCGGCCAACAATACCGCCAGGGTCGTGGTCTTCATGCCGCCTGCGGTGGACCCGGGGGAACCTCCGATCAGCATGAGCATTGTAATCATGGACTGACCCGTCTCGCTCATGGCGGTCAGATCCGCGGTATTGAATCCGGCGGTTCTGGGGGTGATGGCCTGGAACACCGACAAGAGCACCCGCTCGCCCAGCGGCTTTCCGGCAAATTCAAAAAAGAAAAAGTAAACGGTGGGGAGCAAAATCAGCATTCCGGTCACCGTCAAGATCACTTTGCTCTGCATCCGATACTTGTGAACGTGCCAGCGGTTGGTGCGGATGTCCTCCCACGTCAAAAAGCCAATGCCTCCCACCACAATCAGCAGGGCAATCACCAAGGACACCACTGGCTGGTCTGCATAGTCCATCAAAGAAGAATACGGGGCCTTTACCCCCATCAGGTCAAAACCCGCATTGCAAAATGCCGAGATCGAGTGAAACAGGGCGTACCACGCCCCTTGGAGCAAGCCAAACTCCCGGCTGAACACCAAATACAACAGGGCAGCTCCCAAAAGTTCCACCGCAAACGCCGTCCGCAAAATAAATCCAGTCAAGCGGACAATACCGCCCACATTGGGCGCTGCAATGGCCTCCTGCATGGTGCTCCGCTGCATCAGACCGATTTTTCGCCCAGAGAGAATGGCAAAGGCCCCCGCCACGGTGACCACACCCAGCCCTCCAATTTGAATTAGCAGGATAATGATCACCTGCCCGAACTGGGACCAGTAGGTGGCAGTATCATGGATGACCAATCCCGTGACACACACCGCAGATGTGGAGGTAAACAGAGCGTCCAAAAACGGGGTCACCACCCCCTGTTGCGAGGAAATGGGAAGCATGAGAAGGAGGCTTCCCGCCAAAATTACCAGAAAAAATCCAAAAATAATAACCTGGAACGGGGACTTATTGTTTTTATGCAACCGCCGCCACATAAGTCTCCTCTCTTTCTTTGTCTTAATACGTCTTTATTTTTCTTTATACTCTCATTATCCACATCCGGTCTAAAGAGAGTGTTAACATGTAAAGCCGTATATTAAGATGGTATAAAGATGCGCCGTTTCGGAGTGACTGAAACTTAGGCTGGGGCGAAGGCTACAGTTCAGAAGCCGTCTAAAAGGCCAAAAGCCGCCCTCCGAAGGAACACTTCTGGAGGGCGGCACTTGGTCTCACGGTGTCTGAACTATGGTGAAAGACAATATGACAGCAAAAGAAAAAAACCGCTGTTTTCTCTCGAAAACAGCGGTTTTTATGGTGGACGATACAGGACTCGAACCTGTGACCCCCTGCACGTCAAGCGTCAGGGGTACTTTTTTCTAATAATTTCGGCTTATTTCTAGTGCTTTTTATTCCATTCCACTTGATTTTCAGCACTTTCCGATCACAGGGTTTCCACGTGTTCCACGGCTGTCTGTGACTGGTTGTGTGGTCAATTTTTTCAGCCAGCCAAAGAGCAGCCACAATGGCTTTTCTCTTCTCAGTGGTTTTAGTACACCGTTAACAAAGAAAGCCGCTCAACGGATTATACTAGTTTCTATAGAAACGGTCCACATACTACTGCTGTGGGTGCATTTCTTTGGAATGGTCAGACGATGACGCTCACTCCACTTTTCGACGTATTGCATAGGCTTCGTGTAATTATGGGCATAACGGGAAGTTGAAAACATACCGTTTAGGAGTACGGCTACCATTTCGCAGATTGTTCATATCATATCTTCCCATGTTGTTTTTTCGCAAATTGCGCTGCTTGGAGGCAGGTCAATTTGCACACCCCCCTAAAACATGCTGCCTTGTAACGGCTTTTCAAATGTCGTATTAGCAAGGTATTAGCAGGAACCCCTTGTGACAAAGGTACCCGTCAAAGCCCATAGCTTGAACAAAGCGCACCACCGTGGGCTGGCTGACCTGCACGCGCTCGGCCAGCTCGGAAATGGTGCACTGGGTGCATCCCTCCGGGTCTCCCAGCACATAGTCTGCCACTCGCTGCTCCGAAGGGCGCAGGGAGGCATAGGCGCTTTTTACTCGATCTAAGACCTGAATATCCTGCCGCATGAGTCTTCCTCCTTATGTAACAAACTTACACATCCCGTTTTCCCCGCCCTGATTTCTCTTACAAAATCCAGCCAGGCGTCTTGTAAGAAATACAAAACTTTTTTCTTCCCCCTCCCCCGGGGGGCGTTGTCATTTTAGGGGTTATATGATTTTAACAAAGGCATGTAAAGGCCCCAAGTATCCCTGGGTGTGCTGCGTGTAAAATGTTCCTCCACCCCTTGACTTTTCCACAGTGGGGACGTATAATGTGCAAAACTTTTGGGAGGTGTGACCATGCTTCGTCGTATGGATAACGGCAATATGAACGATCTTCTGTCCGGTATGCCTTGTGGCAGTGTCGGGCTTGCATGGTCATACTCTTTTTCGGAATAACCCCGAAGGATAGTTCCAAAAAGCAGACGCAGTGCAAGCTCACCCCATCACCGGGTGCTTGCACTGCGTTTTATTTTCACGGAGAGGATGCCCAGGCCATGTTTGACCACTGGGCCTCTGACCCGCAGGTCACCAAATATCTCATGTGGCCCGCCCACAGCAGCCCTGACATCACCCGGCAGGTGTTGCAATTCTGGGTCAATGGCTACCAGCAGGACAACTTCTACCAGTGGCTCATCGTGCCCAAGGACCTGGGCCAGCCCATCGGCAGCATCAGCGGTATGAACCCCAACGACCTGCTCTCCTGCGTGGAGCTGGCCTACTGCATTGGTCAGCCCTGGTGGCACCAGGGTCTCACCACCGAGGCGGTGGAAGGGGTCATCCGCTACCTGTTTGAAACCTGCGACTTCCACCGCATCACCGCCAAACACGACACCCGCAATCCCCACTCCGGCGGTGTCATGCAAAAGTGCGGCATGACCTGCGAGGGCACCTCCCGGGAATCGGACTACAACAGCCAGGGCATCTGCGACACCGTCCACTATGCCATCTTAAAACGTCAATGGAACCGCCCCAAGGACTTCACGGAGGGGCTTGTATACGAAAATGACACCCAGCTGGTGCAAGACCTGTACCGCCGCCTGGATGAAAGCCGCCGTCTCACCCGCTCCCAGGCGGCCCGGGTGGAGTTTCTCACCACCGTGCGCTACATAGAGCGCTATCTCACTCCGGGGGCCAAGATTCTGGATATCGGGGCCGGGGCGGGCGAATATAGCCTGTATTTCGCCCGAAAGGGGTACCAGGTGTCCGCTCTGGAGCTGTCCGAGGACAACCTGGCCGCTTTCCGCTCCAAACTGACCCCCGAGGACAACATTGACCTGGCGCAGGGCAACGCCCTGGACCTCAGCCGCTACCCAGACCATTCCTTTGACCTTGTGCTTCTCTTCGGCCCCCTGTACCACCTGCACAGCCAGGCCGACAAGCTCCGCTGTATTCAGGAGGCCAAGCGGGTGTGCAAACCGGATGGGATGCTGTTTTTCGCCTTCATCGCCAACGATATGGTCATCCTCACCATGTTCCACGAGGAGCCGGACTACTTCATCCATGGCGCCTATGACAAGGAAACCTTCCGCTGTGACGACTTCCCCTTTGTCTTCCACACCGTGGACGCCTGTCGGGAGCTGCTGCGGGAGGGCGGCGTGACCGTGCTCCATGAGGTGGCTTCGGACGGAGTCAGCGAGTTGCTCCAGGAGAAGATCAACGCCATGGACCCGGACAGCTACGCCCAATATCTGCGGTATCACTTCTACACCTGCGAGAAACCGGAACACCTGGGGGCCTCCAACCACCTGCTGTTTGTGGGAAAGGCATAGGGCATTGGGCTGCGGTCCGTCAAAAACGGATCTATCTCATACACCAGTAAATTCATTTTGACATTTTGTCCACTCCGTGCTATACTCCCACGTAGGAATAAGTGGTGGAGTCTGTCATAGAGTGCTTGGATGCATCTCTATTTATTCCAAAGGGGATTTTAATCAAAATTAGTATAATTCTTGATTTTAAAAGGTTCTTTCGTATCCTTTTGGCGCATCTACGGACGGGATTGTATCAAACTTCACGCCACTTGTTACCGTGCAGTTTACACTTGGAGTAGTCTTTCCCAGGATTGAAGCGATGGACGAACCGCCATCGTTCCAAGCATAACCACGATGAACATGTGGGTTTCCCAGACCTGGGATCGTACTGAGGCGGATGATATGTAATTTGATGACCTCTTGATGGGATGACAATGAGTGCAGACAGAACGATCCATTTGGTGGTGCTGCGGAGACTTTATTCCGTGGCCATACCATTCATTCACAGAGCGCAGGATGGACAAATGTTTATCAGCGTTCTGTTTTTTTGGAGCTGCTTGTTCCATCGTCATGGCTCATCTCTGGACTGGTCTTTTTGTATTTCCAATTATCGTGTTCCATCTCATCCTGTCGTCTGGAACAAGTGTAGGAGGTGAAAATACCACATCTGTCGGTACAGATGGAATCCTATCGTCGTACCACAAATCCATGTTCAGTGCGAACACTGCTCAAGATGGAAAGGGGCGTATTCTGCCGGAATGATTACCGGCCGTCATTATGGAAAAACTGATGATTCAATTCAAAAAACAGCCACCGGGAAGACTGATTGCTGCCGGATTTGCAATGCTTATCCTGTTTGGGGCAGTTCTTCTCCTTCTTCCTCTGTCCGTGAGAGGCGACGCGGAGGTACACTTTATTGATGCTCTTTTTACCTCCACCAGTGCAGTTTGTGTGACAGGTCTCATTGCAATTGATGTGGCAGATCACTTCACTACTTTTGGTCAAGCTGTCGTTGCCGTTTTGATTCAGGTTGGCGGTTTAGGCGTTACATCCATTGGTGTGGGTTTGATCTTGGCCGCACGAAAGAACGTGGGTCTCAAAGGGCGTATTTTGCTCAAAGAAGCCTTAAATATCGAGGGAATCAAAGGCATGATCCGTTTGGTGAAGTCTATTTTGCTTATGACGCTGTGCTTTGAACTGATGGGTATTGTCTTGAGTTTTCTTGTATTTGTTCAGGACTATCCTGTGCTGAAAGCCCTTTGGATCAGCATATTTCATTCCATCGCAGCTTTTAACAACTCTGGTTTTGATATTTTAGGCGGGCTGAGAAACCTCATCCCTTACCAGAACAACATTCTTTTGAATCTGACCACAAGCGGACTTATCATTTTTGGTGGATTGGGTTTCCTTGTGATTTTAGACGTCTTGAAAAAGAGATCTTTTCGCAAACTAACCCTTCACTCCAAAGTGGTTTTAACCACAACGCTCACTCTGCTTGTGGCGGGTACGTTACTATTAAAGGCCACGGAGGATATCACCTGGCTTGGAGCCTTTTTCCAGAGCGTATCTGCACGAACAGCTGGTTTTTCTACTTACCCCATTGGCGAATTTACAAATGCCGGTCTGTTCACCCTCATTATTTTGATGTTTATTGGCGCTTCCCCCGGGTCTACCGGCGGCGGTATCAAAACAAGCACGTTCTTCGTCTTATCGCAGCACGTACGAAGCCTGTTCACAAAAAGGCATATCAGTGCCTTCCGGCGCAACATCCCGTGGGAAGTCTTTTCCAAGGCCTGCACCATTTCATTGCTTTCCCTTCTACTCGTATGTGTGGGAACATTTTTCCTTTGTGTGCTGGAGCCGGAGTACAGCTTTGTCCAACTGCTATTTGAAGAAGTGTCCGCGTTCGGTACTGTGGGCCTTTCTACCGGCATTACGCCGACTCTGAGTGTAGCAAGCAAGTTAATTTTGATTTTCACCATGTTTGCTGGACGAGTGGGCACGTTTACCCTGCTGACAATGTGGATTGATCGTCCAGCCCCCAGCGTTCGTTATACAGAAGAATCCGTTTCGATCGGATAAATAAGGAGAAAATACCGATGAAAAGAAAAGACTACGCAAGCAGTTATGGAGTGATTGGTCTTGGACGGTTTGGCATGGCCCTTGTGGAATGCCTTTCCTCCGCCGGAAAAGAAGTCATTGCCATTGACAAAGAAGAGTCTCGTGTGCGGGAAGCACGCCGTTTCACAGAAATGGCTCTGGTTGTGGAGAACCTGGATCAAGAGGCGCTGGAAGAAGCAGGCATCCGAAACTGCGACGTCGTGGTGGTGTGTATTGGAGAAAGAATCGATGTCAGCATCCTTGTCACCATGACCGTGCTGAAAATGGGGATTGCTCATGTTATCTCAAAAGCCACCAGCTTTATTCATGGGGAGGCACTCAAGCAGTTAGGTGCTTCTGTGGTTTTCCCTGAACGAGATATGGCAATCCGCCTTGGAAAAGGGTTAATTTATGACAGTTTCCTGGACTCTGTCGCCTTAGGCGGAGATGCCGAAGTTCGGAGAATCCTGGTGACCAAAAAGCTCATCGGCACCTCAATCCAGGATATGAACATCCGTCATCGCTACGGGGTAAACATCATTGCAATCGAACACGATGGCCATACAAATGTAAACTTCAACGCGGACTATTTCTTCCGCGAGGGCGATGCCATTTGTATCGTGGGGCAGAGCAAAAACGTAGAATATTTTGAAAAGGACATTCATTGATTGCACATATGAAAATGAAGAACATTTGGGAGAAATATATTTCGGTTGCCGCAAAGGGATTCGTCATCGGAGGGACCATGCTGGTTCCCGGTGCCAGCGGTGGTTCGATGGCAATGATTCTTGGTATATACTCCTCTCTCATTTCCGCTGTCAGTTCATTTTACCAGAGAAAAAAGGATAGCTTTTGTTTCCTCTTTACATTTTGCATCGGTGCCGTCATCGGAATGGCACTGCTTGCCAATCCCATCTCCGATTTAATTGACGCATTTCCCAAACCGATGATGTATTTCTTTATCGGTGCAGTGGTCGGGGGCATCCCCATGATGTTTCGAGAAGCGAAAATTCAGAGTTTTTCATGTAAAGTACCTGTTTATATCCTTCTCGGGATGCTAATGGTTTGTGCGATCTCCATTCTTCCGTTGAACTCAGAAGGCATCGAGCAATCCAATGGGATATTCGAACTTCTGCTTCTGTTTTTTGCGGGAATCATTGCTGCAATCGCCCTGCTCCTCCCAGGCATCAGTATATCCTATCTTTTGCTGCTGCTGGGACTGTACAGCAAGACGATCACTGCGTTCAAAACCCTCCAATTCTCCTTTTTACTCCCCATGGCACTGGGCGGCCTGGTTGGTATTATCCTAATGGCCAAGCTGTTGGAAAAAGCGATGGCCCGCTATCCACAAGTGACCTATTTAGTGATTCTTGGCTTTATTCTTGGTTCAGTGGTCAGCATTTTCCCTGGACTTCCCACTTTGAGTGAACTATTGAGCTGCTCCATCGCCATTTGTGGTGGATTTGCGGCGATATACTTTTTACCAAGCAGTTGCCCGGACGACGGGCCTCATACCATAAGCGAACAGCATGCTTAATCACGTTATCATGCAAACACAACGAGAGGCCGCCCAGAAATCGGGCGACCTCTCGTTGTCTATTGCTCTTAAACAAAGCATTCCCCATCCACGGAACACACCACACGTTGTTCTCTCAGTCTCGTTTTGAGAAACCCAATATGGTCACATAGATGCCTACCAGCATTGCCCCCACAGAGATCCCCAGCAGCAGACCGGAAACAAAGTCCTGCACGTCGCTCCCGCCCACATTATCGTGCAAAGCCAACATGGCAACTCCCATCAACAGCAACACAATGCCGTATAGAGATGTACGCTGATTCTCCAGGGTCTGGGTCCGCCGCAGCAAATCTAACATCTGCGCTTCATCGCAAGTGCTGATGCTGTTGGGGCCTGCCTCTCCTCCGTCCATCAGCTCCTGTAGGGTAACGCCCAGTTCTCGGCACAAGGCCTGAATCACGCTGTAGTCGGGCATACACCTTCCCGTTTCCCTTAGTTAAAGATATTGTTGGGTATCTCAAGATGTGTCATTCGATT
>ERZ1643251.394-NODE-394-length-66402-cov-48.711456_pt1 | contig 66402 bp, 78 predicted proteins | sample MGYA00579261_ERZ1643251 | MGnify/ENA primary metagenome ERZ1643251 (study PRJEB29033, sample SAMEA4952267) | chicken gut metagenome | biome: Broiler Chicken; feature: Gastrointestinal Tract; material: Caecum | place: Ireland | collected 2018 | study: Broiler...
CGATAATGACGTTCTCTATGGAGAAGCAGGAAATGATACTATTATCAATAATGGTATAAACAGTACTATGATTGGTGGTACCGGTAATGATTCAATGAGAGGGAACAGTTGGGATGATATGTTTATATTTAACCTTGGTGATGGCAGCGATACGATAGATGCTAAGAGCGGAAATGATACAATTGCTTTTGCGTCTTCTGTCGAGAAAGATGATATTGCTATATTTGTTGATAATCAAAACAACTTGTTTATTGATTATGGAGTAGAATCAGGTACTGATAAAATACATGCTGTTGGAAATTCTGTTGAAAATGTATCAGTTGGCGATTATACTTTGACAAGCAATGCAATAAATCAATTAATTCAAGATATGTCTGCATACGCAACAGAGCAGGGTATTACCCTCAGTACTGTTGAAGATGTCAAGAATAATGCTGACCTGATGAATATGGTTAACAGTGCCTGGACAAATAGTTAAATTAGTTCGAAATCAAAAAGGGAGAGTTTGTAACTCTCCCTTTTTCTATTTTTGATATTTTGCAATCAGTGAAGAATTAAAATTTTGTTGTCCTTTAGATATTGTTCCTTTGGGATTTTTATCCAATATATCGTGTATCTTTTTGTATTCTGTAATTATGTATATAATTATTAGTTACAGTAAATTTTGTACGATTATCTTAAATATTTACCGATTAAAGATGCCCTAAATTTATCTTCATTATTAAAGTTTGAATATTTTTGTTGAATACTTTCGTCATCCAAAAGTTTTATGAATAAATCTTCTGAAAAACTTATTGCACCGTCTTTATCGATTTTTGCCATTTTTTCTGCAAGCTCTTTAAACAAGTCAGAAAGGTTGGACAAATCATCTCTTAACTTCGGCGACAGATTATTGTTTTTAGATAAGTTTCCAAAAATTTCAGAAAAAGCATTTAGTTTTTCTTCTGCTGAATTGCAACTGCTTAACTTTTTGTCTATTTCAATTAAATCATTTATATCCAAATCTTTTAAAATACTATCCATATTGGCTGCAACATTTGCGCCTGCTTGATTTAAATCACCAAGCATAGGCAGAAAATGAAAGTTTTTTATATAATTCCTATATTCATCTATATTAGTTGCTCCCATACCTCTGCTATTTATATATTGTAATTGTTCAATAGTTTCACAACCGGTACCCTCAAGTATATTTGGGTCTGAATAGTCCAACAAAAATTTATTTGATTGCGATTCGGTATTTAATCTGTCAATAGCATCTTGAGAAATACCGACATATATTGCATTATCATCTGCAATATACAAACTACTGTTGTTTAAATGAGCATAATTATCAGAACTTTGTGGTTTCGTTAAAATATTTATATAATTACTTACAGTTGAACCTATTGCCCCGACCATTATTAAACATTCCTCCCTGTTGGAACATATCTGTATTTTACGCATGTTTTTTTTGTTTTCAATCATGCAAATAAATTAAATTCATATATTACTGTTACATATATGTATTTATAAAATTTTACAAATTAAATTTTATCTAAATACCTAGTATATAAGTTTATCAAAGATATTAAATTATAAATATAATATAGACAATTAGGCGAAAAAAGACTATTATAATATGGTTTACTTTTGTTTTCTGTAAACATTTTCAATTTACAAGTTAGGAGAAAAAGATGAACAACATTAATGGCTCAACTGGAAATGACACATTATTTGGGACAAATAATGCTGATTACATTGCGGCAATGTCTGGCAATGATTACGTTGACGGTCTTGGTGGCAATGATTCAATTTGGGGACAAACAGGAAATGATACTATATTTGGAGGCGATGGAAACGACTCATTATATGGTCATGAAGGTTCTGACTATCTTGATGGAGAAGGTGGTGCGGATTATATGGAAGGAGGTCGCGATAATGATTTATATATAGTAGACAATGTTGGTGATCAAGTTGTTGAATATGCTAATCAAGGAAACGATACAGTAATAAGTTCTCTTGGATCTTATTCATTGACTGATAATGTGGAAGCATTAGGCTTTACCGAAGACGCATTAAGGGCATCAGGATATGGTAATGATTTAGATAATTTAATGCAAGGGAATAGTTATGATAATTATCTTGATGGTGGTGCCGGAAACGATATTCTGCAAGGTTTTGGAGGCGATGATGCTATATATGGTAGTTCCGGTAACGATTCATTATATGGAAATGAAGGAGACGACGCATTATCTGGAGGAATCGGGAATGATCTTTTAGAAGGCGATGTTGGAAATGACACCTTATATGGTGAAGCTGGTGATGATATTTTAAATGGTGGAGTTGGCAATGATTATATGGTCGGTGGTGTAGGTAATGACCAATATTATGTTCAAGATACCGGAGATGTTGTGTTAGAACATGCTAATGAAGGTACTGACCAAATTAATGTTGGATTTTTAAATGGATACACATTAGCTGATAACGTTGAAAATATGCTACTTGTTGATGGAACAGGTATGGTGTCTGCAAACGGAAATAGTTTAGATAATATTATCCAAGCAAGTAATGAAGCAAATATCGTTAATGCAGCCGCAGGAAATGATACAGTATTCGGTATGTTAGGTGATGACCTCATTTATGGCGGGGACGGTGATGATATTCTTGTCGGCGGTAATAATACTAACCAATATCTTGATGGAAATGACACCATATACGGTGGCAACGGCAATGACCAAATTTCTGGTGAAAACGGCGATGACGTTCTATATGGAGAAGCCGGAAATGATTATTTATATGGTGGTCTTGGTAACGACTTATTAGTTGGCGGCGCAGGCATTGATACATTACTTGGTGACGCAGGTAATGATACATATCAGTTTGGCTCAGAAACCCAACTCGGCGTTGTTCAAGATACAGCAGGCAATGATACTATTGCATTTGATTCAACAGTAAATAAAGATGATATTGCTATCTTTATTGATGCCAACAATAATCTGTTCTTTGATTTTGGAGAAACCGTTGGAACATCTACAGTTGGTGTTTTAGACCAAGTTAATGGAACAATAGAAAATGTAACTGTCGGCGATTATACATTGACAAGCAATGCAATAAATCAATTAATTCAAGATATGTCTGCATACGCAACAGAGCAGGGTATTACCCTCAGTACTGTTGAAGATGTCAAGAATAATGCTGACCTGATGAATATGGTTAACAGTGCCTGGACTGAGGCTGCATAGTTTGATTGAAAAGAGGAGTTTTGAAACTCCTCTTTTCTTTATATAATTAGAGGGAATGAAAAAGTTTTTTGGAATATGGTTAGTTTTTTGTTGCATGAGTATCCTTCAGGCAAATGCCGAGGAACTCAATTTTAACGACTTTTTGGCAACGGCACTGAATAATTCTTATCAGGTTAGGGTTTCTAGGATAAATACACAAATTGCAAAGAAAGGCATCAAAGAAGCACGTGCCGGATATTTTCCAACTTTGAGCGCTTTTGCAACAACTGAAAGATACAATGATTTAACACACGGACAATCCCAGATGACTGCCGTTGGAAGTGATATTTTCTTAAACAGAAGTTACTATCAGGATATGGCAGCTGTCGGCTTGTCTTACAATGTTTTTGATTTCGGCATAAGGAAAAAACAGCTGCAAATAGCAAAAGCAGAGGATAAGCAAAAAGAAATAGTACTGCAAAAAGATACAAAGGATTTAAAACTTGATGCTGTAGAAATTTATGCTCAAGCATTAAGTTTGTATAAACAGGCCCAAATTAAGAAAGAAACTCTTGCACTCCAAAAAGAGCTTTTGGAAATACAAAAAAGACTCAGAACAGCAGGTGAAGTTTCTGAAATTGATGTTGTAGACACAGAAATTAAAGTTTCAGAGCTTAAAAGCGAAGTGGATGAGATAAATAATAACCTTGCAAAAAAAATCACAGAGGTTTCATATTATACACAAAAATCTTACGACATGAACAATTTGCAGCTTAAGGATTTTCCTGAGGATACAAGCACTATTCCTGTAGATGCAGACGGACTCGTAAAACTTTCGGCAGAGTTCAATACATTAATTCCTGAAGAATCTCCTGAAGTTAAAGCTTATGAATTAGAAATATATAAAAAGCAAAAAGAATACGAAATTCAAAAGAAAGCTAATTTCCCTAAAATAAGATTTGATACAAGATACAACTTGTATGGGGCAGACCCGAGTAATTTTTTTAGCGGGGTTGGCGATATTGGACAAAGAAGCTTCAGCTTTAGGCTATCGACTTCTTTTGTTTTATTTGATGGCTTAAAAAATATAAATACAATCGCAAAATCAAAAATGGAAGTCGAAAAATTAAAAATACAAAAAGAAAAAGAAATTGCTGAACAAAAAAAGAAATATGAGCAGATAGAGCTTGATTCAAAAAATGCTCTTATTCAAACAGAAAATAATACAAAGACACTTGCTTTAGTAAATAAAAATTTAAAGATGCTTGAAAAACTAAATACCAACGGTGTTGTTGATAAATCAAAATGTATCAGAAAACGGCTTGATTTATTGGATAAAAAATTAAATCTTGAAGAAAATCAGATAAAAATATTTGTGGCTCAGTATAAGCTGCAAGTGCTAAAAGATGATGAGGTTAAACTATAATGCAGACAGGACTTATTGCTTTCGATGCAATTGCAAAAATTAACGGAATAAATATAGATATCCGCTCTGTAATAAGAGAATATAGTCTGAGTGATAAAGAAATCGAACCTGAGGAATTGCTCAGAATAATGAAGCAATTTGAGTTTAAGGCTAAGGTTAAAGAATTGCCTGTTGATGTTATTGCAGAAAAATATCCGCTGCCGGCAATTTTTTTGAAAAAAGATGGAGCCTATGGCGTGCTTTTAAAAATAGACAAGGAAAAGCAGCACGCTTTAATCTATAAAGTAGAAGAAGGCAAGACTGCTGATGTTTCTTATGATGAATTATCAGAACTTACTGATAATAAATTTATCATTCTTTCTCATAAACTTATTAATTCCCAAATAGCATTTGGTTTTAAATGGTTTTTTAATGAAATTTTGACATACAAACAGGTCATAGGCGAAGTTATGCTCGGGTCTTTTATTGTCCAGCTGTTCGGGCTTGTAACACCATTGTTTACACAGGTTATTCTCGATAAAGTTATTGTTCACAGGAGCATAATGACGCTTGATGTACTTGCATTTGGCTTTGTTGTTGTAATGGTATTTGAACTATTGTTGAATTTTTCTAGAAAATACATTTTCTTACATACTGCTTGCAAAATAGATGCAAAACTCGGCGCAAAATTGTTTAAACATCTGTTTTCATTGCCATTTACATATTTTGAAAGCAGAAAAGTTGGTAATATTATTACAAGAGTCCGAGAGTTAGACCAGATTAGAGAATTTATTACTAACAAATCTGTTTCCGTTATTTTAGATTTGTTCTTCTCTTTTGTATTTATCATAATGATGCTGCTTTACAGTCCTGTATTAACAATGCTGGTACTAGGCTTTGTAATAGTAATAGCCTTGTTATATCTGATAATAACTCCTGAACTGCGTTCACGCCTTGAAAAGAAATTTCAGATGGGCGCCCAATCAAACTCTTACCTTGTTGAATCGGTGACCGGTATTCAGACTGTTAAATCACTGGCAATAGAAGGCGGAATGCAAAGAAAATGGGAGGATTATCTGGCAAAATACATAAATTCCTCTTTTAAACTTTCAAATATGGGAAATATCGCAGGAGCGCTGTCCGGTATGCTTCAAAAAGCAATGACAATCAGCATTCTTTATTTCGGTGTAAAACTTGTTATAGATAATAAATTGACAATCGGTCAATTGATTGCATTTCAGATGTTTTCTAACCAGTTTTCAGCCCCTGTACTGAGACTTGTCAATCTTTGGAACGAATTTCAACAGTGCCTGCTCGGTGTTGACAGATTAGGCGATATTTTAAATAATCCGGTTGAAGTCCAATCCTCACAGGCAATAACTCTGCCTCAAATTCAAGGTTCTGTGAAGTTTGATAATATTTGTTTTAAATACTCTCCCAATGCGCCATATGTAATTAATAATTTTAGTTATTTCGTAAAACCCGGAATGAGTGTAGGAATAGTAGGCAGAAGCGGTAGCGGCAAGAGTACGATTACTAAACTAATTCAGCGTTTATATCTTTGTAATGAAGGGACTGCATATATTGACGGAGTCGATGTAAGACAGATGAATCCTACGTGGCTTAGGTATAATATAGGAGTTGTTTTACAAGAGAATTACTTATTTGCAGGATCAATAAGAGAAAACATTTCACTGCCTAAACCAGATGCCCCTATTGAATTAATAATGAATGTTGCTAAAATGGCAGGCGCTCACGAGTTTATTTCAGAGTTTCCGGAAGGTTATGATACACAGGTTGGAGAAAGAGGCTCGACACTTTCAGGCGGACAAAGACAAAGAATAGCAATTGCACGTGCATTGATTACAAATCCACGCATATTTATTATGGATGAGGCAACATCAGCCCTTGATTATGAATCAGAGAGAATAATACTTAACAATATGAGTAAAATTACAAAAGGCAGAACAACATTTATTATTGCCCACAGACTTTCTGCTGTTAGACACTGTGATGTAATACTTGTTATGGATAAAGGCAGGATTATCGAAGCAGGCAGACATGAAGAATTAATGCAGCACGAAAAAGGTTATTACAGATTTTTATACAGCCAACAGGAGGTTGTAAATGCTAACTAAAATTAAAGACAAAATACTTGATTGTATAAAAAACATAAACGATTCATACGAATTTAAACCACTATTGAGTGAAATAGAAGATTCTCCAGTCAGTCCATTAGGTAGATTTACGTTTTGGACGGTGACGGCACTTATCATTATCACCTTATTGTGGCTGATTATAGGAAAGATCGATATTGTTGTAAATGCAAGAGGAATTGTAATACCTGATGGCGAAGCAAAAATTATTCAACCTCTTGAGACAGGTGTTGTTAAACAAATACTTGTTAAAGAAGGCGATTTTGTAAAAAAAGGGCAACTACTTATATCAGTAGACACATCAACAACAGATGCACAACTGAAAAGTGTAAACAAAAACTTAGAACAGAGTAAATTAGAAGCACAACGTTTGAAATCAAGCGGCAATAACATTGAGTTCTCTGCAAAAACAGATAACAAAGAACTGTCAGAAGAACTTGAAACGCAGCAAAGACTTTATCAGGAAAATCTTGCAGCAATGAACAGTCAGGTTATGGCAAAACAGCAGGAAATTGCTCAATTATCAAATCAAATATCTTCTGCAATTGCACAAAAAAGAGATTACCAATCCCAGTTAAACTCTGCCATAGATAGAGAAAGACGACTCAAAAATGTAATAGATGTTATTGCATATAATGATTATCAGGATGCGCAGAATAAAGTTACAAGTTTGAAAGAATCTGTAAATAGAGCAGATGCAGAAATAAGAAGGCTGAAAGCTCAGCAAAGTCAGGTTCAAAGTGAAATAGCTCAGATAAGAGCTGATTTTAAAGCTCAGAACCTGAATACTTTAGCAAGCACCCAAAAACAAATTAATGAACTTGAAGCAAATAAAGAACAGATTGCATTTAGCAATGAAAATCAAAAAATCACAGCTCCTTGTGACGGATATATAGACAAACTGCTTATTCATACAATAGGCGGTGTTGTAACCCCTGCCCAGGAACTAATTGCACTGACTCCTGTCGAACAGCCGTTACTTATTAAGGCGCAGGTACTAAATAGAGATATCGGCTTTATTAAGGTTGGAATGCCTGTTTCTATAAAAATAGATACGTTTGAGTTTCAAAAGTACGGTATTTTGCACGGTACAGTTAAATCAATCTCTCAAAACAGCATAAAAGACGAAAAACTCGGAGAAGTTTATGAAGTTTATATAACCCCTAAAGAACATACGTTAATGGTTGAAGGAAAAGAAAAACAATTGTCTACAGGTATGACTCTTAATGCAGAAATAGAAATAAATAAAAGACGTATAATAGAATTCTTTATCTATCCGCTTATTAAATATCTTGATGAAGGAATAAGTGTCAGATAATTATTTCAAATAATCAGTAATTACATCAATAATATTTTTTTCATCTTCTTGCTGCAAAAGAATATATGGACGAGTAGGAATATCAACAGATTTGTTTTTGCCTGCTTGTCCACCTAATTGGTGAATTGCGGCATAATCAAGATTTGAACCTATAACCGCTGAATCATTGTCATAATATGTATTAATAGAAGATGCCAGCTGACCAGTAACCTGTAAAATTTGACCGGGCCAGTGTCCATTTTTCTCTCGTTGTTTTTTAGTTGAGTCTGCAAGATCTTTCCATTTATCAGGTCTTCCTTCTGATTTAAAGTTTTCTTCTGTCGAATATGCTAAAATCCCTGCAATGTTTTTCATTACAGGGCGTAAGTTTTCTGCTTTTTTTGCTAATTCTAGCAAATATTTTTCTATTTCAGTATTATTCAGTTTTATTTCTATCGGTTCAGACATTCTTTATCGGATAATTAGCAATTAAAAGTTCTTTATAAATATTATTGGTAATACCTTGTCTGTTGTTAATTCCTTTTTGTCTCTGCACTTCAATCATGTCAAATCCCTTGTATAATTCTCTAATTTTGGGAGAATCATCGTAAGACAAAAGAAAACGACCTTTGATATTACTTAATATATCTCTTAAACGTTCGTGTTCAAAGTCCTCTGTAGAAGTTACTTCATAGCCGCAGCCTGTTGAATACGGTGGATCACAATAGAAAAACGCACCCTCGTGGTCGTATTGTGCAATTAACTTTTCAAAATCTCTGTGTTCAATAAGTACTTTGTCCAAACGTTTATGAATGGCATCAATTTTAATTAGAGTATTAGAAAGACTTTTGCAAGCACCGCCGGCTGATTTTTTAACACAACCAAAAGTAGAACCTTTACCACCAAAAGAACGGGTAATTAAGAAAAAGAACTTTGCAGCTTTTTGAACATCAGTAATTGGATTTGAGTTCATAAACTGCATAAACATTTCTCGAGAGCCAAGTAAGTATGAAAGTTCTTCTTTAAGTGCATTGGGATGGTATTTAACTATTCTGAACAGGTTAACAAGTCTGCCGTCAAGGTCATTGTATATTTCAACATCTGCCCATTTATCTTTGTAAAACAAAACCCAGCCTGCACCACCAAATGGCTCTATATATGTTTGTATATTTTCAGGAATAAGTGGAGCAATTGTTTTTCTCAACAATCTTTTACCTCCAACCCAGTTTATTAAATGTTTCGAATCTACTGTCATAGAAACTCCTTTTAAATAGTGTTTAAATATTGTTGCAAATTCTTTTAATCATCAGGAGTTGAACTCCATCCGACATCGGGTGCAATTTTCTTTTCGGTCAATGGGTCGGTATAAACTGTTACGGGCTTGTATTCTCCTGATTTTTTAGAAACTAACCGCATTTCTGATGATAAACATCCAGTTGAAGAGCTGATTTGAGATTTCTTTTTAATATTGTAATTCGCAAGAGCATTCACCCTGCAACGGCATCGCCAGCCATTCGGAGGATAAAAGCTTCTCCAGAAAGGGTCATCATATGGGAAAATAAGACCATTTAATTGAGCGTGTTCCGGGCGGGTTTTTGCATCCATAACTGCAATATATTCCCAGTAAGGTCTGCTGTCTGTATTATCAAGCTGTGTCTTATATCGCCCTGATTGGTAAGCCGTTTGCATATTAACTCTGTAAATTGTTTTTAAACGACTAACCGAGCCAAGCTGAACTTGCTCGGTATTTCCTTGAGCGTCAACAATAAACTCTTTACCCCACCAACCTTTCTTTTTAAGAATAGGCTGTATTTCTTTTTGAAAGGAACTAAAGGTCTGTCCTTCAGAGATTGCTTTTTCAATAGCATCTCTGATGTCTTGCAAAATATCTTCTCTCATCGCCTTAGCAACAGTAAAGGATTTATGATGAGCTTCTTGCCAAATATCATACCAATCCCAAGATACTTTGTTATATTTTTTCTTTAAATATTTTATTGCCACTGCCGGAGCAAGTTTAAATAAGCCTTTAAGTTCGACAGCCATTAATACTTCACTCCTATGAAATCAAGAACTTTGTCGCATCCAAGTTGGTTTATGCAATAGTCATATTGTTTTGGATGAGATTCTTTCATTCTTTCAAAACGATTCGGGAATTTTTCTAAATGGCATCCAAACATACAGAACATACAGCCCGTTCTCTGCTCTCTTGTCGTATAAAGTTTTCCCTTTTTGTCTTTTTTTATTTCGCCGTAAATAGAGCTATACGGAATATTATAGATTAATATGTACTCTAAAATATCCTGTTCTGTCCAAAAGCCTAGCGGCATAGAGTATGGATTTTTTGAATTAAAAGAATTACAACCATTCTTCAAATAGACATTTGTCCTTAAACGGCTCTCAGATGCCATTGTTGCAATAAATCCTTTTTTACCGGTTTCTTTTTCAAACTTTCTAAAAGGTCGTTTTTTCATTATTTCACAACATTTATTAGAAATTTTAAACGGCGCATCTAGTAAAAACTTCCATCGGCTGCAATTATAAATAGAGGGATTGCCATTTTTATCTTTCAATGTTCCGTTTAATTTAGATAATCTTACTGTGGTTGTTCCGTCATTTCTTGCTAATACTTTTCTAGATTGTTCAATAGTATCGGCAACCTCTTTACTAATTACGGGATATCCGTAGTTTTCAATAACCTTATTAAACTGTAGTTCAGGACGAATAATTGTTTCATTTTTGCATGATTTTACAAATTGTTTTATTTCGGGATACTCTAAACCTGTATCAACAAACACAGCCTCAACATCAGGAAATTCTGAACGGACAAGATGCAAAAGAACAGTAGAATCTTTTCCGCCGGAGAAAGAGACAAACACTTTGCCGTCAAAGTGTTCGTAAAATTCTCTTATTCTACGTTTTGACATTTCAATTTTTAAATTTAGAGGTAAACTCTGCCGTTGTTTAAGGAAATTCTTTTTCAAAGCGGCTTCATCAGGGGTAATTTTAGACATAATATTCCTATTTATTTAATTCAAATTCAGCAATTTGCCTGGCAACAGCTTCAACAACATTTACGGTTACGGCATTGCCTGCCATTTTGTATAAACGACAGTCTGCCAGTCCGATTTCACGTGCTTTCTCTATCATTTCATCAGGAAATCCCTGAAGTCTGAAACACTCAAGCGGAGTTAATCTGCGGATTCTGTATCCGTCAATAGTTCCCATATTGCAGTTTGTATCAAGAGTCTGAGAGCAGCCTTTACCAACTCTTCCACGTCTTGTTTTAGAATGAGGAAAAGCAAGATTTATTCCGTCTCCGGGACCTGCTTCGTCAAATCCTTTTTTAGTTCCGTTTCTAACTTTCATTAAAGGAGTATCGCCCGCAACTTTTAGAGTTTGAACTGTATCAGAGGCTTTGTATTGATTGTGCCGAGGCTTGTTAATAAAATACAACCCTGTTTTAGCACCGAGTCCGCCACCATTTGCAGTAAGACAGGAACTTAAACCGTCCGGTAAATAAATTCTGTTGCCTTGAGGTGTCTTGGGACTTAATGGATGTTTATTGAGCGTGCTAATATTTTCGATTCCATCCGGTGTGAGAGGAAATATTTTTCCGGCACATCCTTTTCCATAACATCCAACAATGTACACTCTTTCCCTGTTTTGAGGAACTCCGAAGAACTTAGAATTAAGTAATTGCCATTGCACTTGATACCCAAGGTCGGTGAGAATTTTAAGTATTGTTTGGAAAGTTTTTCCACTGTCGTGATTAAGTAAGCCTTTAACGTTTTCGAGTATAAAATATCGGGGTCGCTTGTCTTTGAGAATCCGTGCGACCTCAAAAAACATTGTGCCTCTGGTGTCTTCAAAGCCGCGTCTTTTTCCTGCAATCGAGAAAGACTGGCAAGGAAACCCTCCGCAGAGAATGTCGAAGTCGGGCAATTCTTCTGTATTGATTGTTCTGATGTCATTAAAAAATAACTCCTCTTCGGTATTAAAATATGCTTTGTATAATTTGTTGGCATATTCGTCATTATCACAATAGCCGATACTTTTAAAACCGGCTCTTTCAAGTCCGATTCTGAAACCGCCTATACCGGAAAACAAATCTAAGAAAGTTAATTTTTTATTCAAGACCATCAATCCGCCCTTCTACCTCACAAAGAAATAATGCTTTTTGAAGAACCTTTTCAAAATCTTTTGTGTTCAGGTTTTCATCTTTTAGGGCTTCTTTGATTTCAGAATAAGAATTCCCATTCATAATCATTTCTATTAGTGGGGATAAGATTTTTTCTGACTGATTTTGTAATTCTTGGTTTGAAATTAAATCGAATAATTCATCAACCTGTCGTTGCCCCTGAAAATTTTCTTGTTCTTTAAACTGACTAAATACCGGCTGTGCAGTTTGTTGAATCTCTGCTATATCAAAATCTTCTTCGTCCAATCCGTAATTTTTTATAAAATACTTTTTGGTGAACTTAACGCCGCTTTCCGATAGAGTTTTGTCTCGTTGTGCCAAATTAAGATCTATATCTTCCTCTTCATACAATTCAAATTCGGGGATAATTTCAGTGGAAAAATTTAGTTCATAAATCCAGCGTAAAAGTTGATTTATTGTTTTTTCTACGAGCTTTTTATCTGAATTGACAATATCCTGTCTGACTTGGAAATGTGTATTTGAAGCAGCATAACTCCCAGTTGAACCGATTTCTGTAGTTAAGGTTTGACCGATAATTGCCTTCGAGATTTCTGCATTCATTTTGTTTATTAATTTTTCATAAATCTCTGCTGAGGATGATTTATTTGCTTCTTGAAGTTCAACGGATGAATCATCAGGAATAACAGCGATTGCATCTTGTACCATTCGCTCTAACATATCAGCCAAATTATTTGTTTCTTCTTGAGATGCACCTCTCGGATGTTTGCCTATTATATGAGGCATTCCGTATTTTTCGGTAAATATTGTCCAGAATTTTAAGCCGCCTTTTTTAAAAACTACCTGCCAGAATACTTTTGATAATATTCTGTCTCCATATGGATTGTCGTATGAGGCATTGTATTGCGGACAAAGAAATTTTTTAGGCGGTAATAGCTCTCCAAAATAATTCTGTTTTGTTTTAAAACGAAGATTATTGTCAGCATCATAACAAAACCATTCTGGTGGTTTCGCTTTTAATTCTGACGGAAGTATTAAGCTGCCTTCTTTTTTCCATATAATTTCTATCGGCTGAAATCCCCAAAGAACCGAATCAAGAATATCATTTATTAATTTATAAAGATCGAGCTTTTTTAAAAGATTTGAGAGTAATTCGATATTTTTATCTTTATTTAATCCTCTTGCAATTTCCCATTCAAGAGAAAGCACACCCGCTTTTCTTGATTGAACGCAGGCTATAACATGAGGATCACACAGTAACTCTCTATATATTTTTATATCTTTGCCTTGCTTACGAAGCACTATATCAGGATCAGGCAGAATGTTGCATAAAGAATAAAAATTCAAAGAACGTTGGCGTGTTGCGATTTCCTCCGACAATGATTTCTTTGTATTTGCTGTTTTTATTATGCTTTCATCCATAAGAAATTAAGCACCTATATTCTTTTTGAACAAGGTTAAGATATCGATGAATCCCACTTTGTATATGTTTTGTAATACATCAATCTCGAATACTTCTTCAGAATCAACAACTAGCTTTGCATAAGTAACAGCCATTGTTGTTTCGTATTCGGCATTGTCCTGCGGTTTAATTGTACCGAGAGGGAACTCCTTAAAAGTGCCGATAAGAAAAGCTGTTGCCGGTACTTCTTTTATTTTTCCAAGCCCGTTATATGTTTCAAGATTTGCTCTAACCTGAAGAATAGTTGCAGTAAAAGGATTAGCACAAGTCCTTAAAACATCGGGATATAGTGCATTCCACTTAATTTTGCATTCTAGCTTATCTATCCCGGCAAAAAATTCAGCAGAGCCAACCATACCAAGTGCTTTATGTTCTGCCATTTTATGCTTTATTTGTGGAAGCTGTACTTCTTCAGCTCTACCAAGTAAATTGTTTCCATTCATGTAAATATTACAGTTGGTAAGCTTGTTTATTTCTATTTTAGACACGGTTATATCTCCCATTTTGCCGTATCTCAACCTCAGTTTTATTTTTTGTATAATCCGCAATTAACGATTTCTGTGTCAGAATAATGAAGAATAACCAATTCTTGGCTAACACAATGAATAAGAGGACATTTATATATGTTTTTGCATTTAAAACACAAGTCGTTATCTGTTGTATGAATTTCTAATTTACCGACATCATTAACAGTTGCATACATTATGAACCACCCAATGATTTTAATAATTCGATATCTATAAATGATTCAAAAGTGATTCTTTCAGCAGGGACAGGCGGCATAAACTCTATATCAAACGTTAAATGTCCATTTGCTATTTCTGTTGCAGGGTTTTTATCTTGATTAAACGTACATTTTCCATCAATCAATGCACCACGTCCTATTAAGGTTCTAATAAACTGATTTACTGTCTCACAGATTGAATCTATCAAGCCGTTATCTATCGGATAATCCATAAACTGAAGCATTGAATATTCAACCGATTCATGAAGAATGTCTGCGGTTCTTCTTACATTGATAAAATTCGTAGGATCTGTTGATGTTGGATAAGCAGAGCTTCTGTTTCCCCAGGTCAAAAATCCGGTCCCATACGAATTAAAGACAGTAAGAATTCCCGCTTCATTAAGAGCATTAACTTCACTAGACGGATCGTTTATCATAGAAGTTAGCTGACGTTCAAGCCCCAAAATGTTTTGTATGGATGTATTTGATGGTGACCAATGATACCCCTTTTCTATATCTTTTGCGGCGATAACACCAGCTAAGCGCTGAGAATATGGTTCAAGGACTATTTTATCGTTATCACTGTCATATACTTTTAAATGAGGATAGCAAAGAACAATTCTGTCAGATGAAACGTTGAAATTAATAGTACCTTCCGTGCCTCTTCCAGTAATTGCCTCTTGTACCGTTGCGCCAACTGGTGCATCAACAATCCCAATAGCTCGGATTTTGTTACATATAGTATTTATATTAGAAACAACCGCACTATCCTCACAGTACACGGGAGCAATAATTGTTTTTGGATAATAGCCAAACAAAGAATAACAATCTTCAAATACTTTCATCCCCAGTCTTTTACCGGTAAGTGCATCAACAGAACCGTTAATTTCTCCCATAGTCACATCTTCAGGTGTTTCGTGTTTTTCAGGGTCATAGACATTAATTACTATTACAATTCCTGCCCCCTGGTCGAATATAGCTTTTAATGCTTGTGGGATTGTAAAACCTGGTTTGTGTTTACCAAAGTATTTAACTGCTTCAATTTCATTTAAAACTAAAGTTGGTGTATTGATTGTTTTGTATTCGTCTGAAACATCATCTATCGGTGCAGTTCCTACAAGTCCAATAACAGCTGTTTTTACAGTTTTTATTGTTCTGGAACCTTTTTGAACCTCGATTGTTTCAACACCGTGCAGAAAACTTGCAGGCATAAAAACTCCTTGTTATTAATGGTTTTGCTAATTGCTTAATAAATTTGAATGCAGGGTAGTGTTAATGAGAAATTAATAGCGTATTGCCAAATTCCTTTGTTTTCAGAAATAAAATTTTCCTTAACTGGTGTTAGTTGCGAGCAGCCATCAATTCTATACCCTGTAAGAATGGCTCTCACACTATCCAAAAGCTCATAAGCACCGGCATTGGAACGCAGATTGCGGGTCACTATAGTTATTGAAAACTCTGCTGTTTTTGTTTGATTCACGTAGCCAAGACTTTGTGATTTGCTATAATTCCCCCCTTGATAATGAATAAGAATTGCACCTATAGGATGTAAAAGAAGAAACTCAGCAGGCTTATCAGGAAAGCCTCGTACAAGTAACTCCGGAATTTCTTCCTTTAATTTTTCGATAATTTTGTCTTCAATATCTCTAATATTCATACATTACTTTTCGAAAAATACGATCCCGGTAACTTTTATTTGTTTTATAGTCTCCTGATGCTAAAGGCAGATTGGTATCTGTATCTGTTTCTAAAGAGATAGTCCCCTTTTGTATATCTTGAAGAATTTTTATTGCATTTTTATAATTTGCTTCTATTACTTCAGGCATATCATCTCGCATTCTTCTTGAATACAAGCGATAAATACTCAAATCTATTGCAACAATACGAAGTAAAGGAAAACGGGTATCCAAAGGCAAATTGTATCTGCCACGCAGATACCCGTCTATGAGCGTTGATGAGTATATGATTGCCTCTTCGGCGACTACACGATCGATTTCATCTTGCTCATAATCAGAGGTCAGCTGAATAAGTGTGGAGGTTGAGACATGTGTTTCTATATCTTCGATCGTGCAGTAATCCATTTATATACCTCTAATAATTCTGATAAATTCGCCTGCGGCTGTAGCCTCATCAAGAGCATAGCCATTGCATTCTTCACTGTCAGTAATAGCAACAGCTCTACCTTCAGCATCAGAAGTAACTTTTGCACCAACTGTGACAGCACCGCCTGCTTCAATCAGTAACACTCCAATTACGGAAACGGGGAGCATTTCTTCTTTATCAGTTTCGACATCTGAAACCCCATATGCTTTTACACCTGCCGTGCAATAATTCCCGTCAAAGCCTATAAATCTACACTTTTTAATATCCGTTTTGGCTGTTATAGAAGATATCAGAACTGGTTTATATGTTTTTTCAGACATTATTTTTTATCTCCATCTTCTTGTACAGTCTCTTTAGCTGTTTTATTGGAGTCAGCTTTCTGTTCTGACTTTGTTGATTTTTGGGTTGTTTTATTAGAAGAACTCTTTTGTTCTTCGGGAATCAACTCAACAAAATCTGAAATTCGAGCTGCTTGCTCTTCTGTCAGATCAATTTTACTTCCTTCGCCATACACCTTCTTGTTATGAAGAAGCGTAGTATGTTTGACCAAGTATTTTGGCATTATTAGCTCCTCTATTTTATTCGTTTGTATTAGAAATTAAGTATCCTGCCTCTGCTCCGACTAAAAATGGAGTATAAATATCAGTAGCACGTATATATTTAACCTTGTTGCCTTCTTTTGAATATTCATCAATATTGAGAGCATCTTTCAGTCTAACTGTATATGCAAAAGACGGATCATATTCAGTTCTTGATGAAAGTTGCGGAACATAGGCAAGCACGATGTTATCTTGCCAAATCCTGACAAATTCTCCTTTTTCATTAGCAAATATAGATTTGCCAATGTAGATATTTTCTACTTCAAAGATTTCTTTTAAAAGCTCAAGTGTCACAAGCTTATTAAGATTGTCAGAGATTAAACCTTTTAATTGGGGATGTTTTTTCAGTACACGCCAAGCATCTTGACCGATAACCATAACATTAGGATCAGCAGCTATCTTTTTAGAAACAGCATCTTTGGCATCATCTACAACGCCCTGCGGGTCAGAATCCTTATTTGTAAAACAAGATGTACCGGATAATGCAATCTTGTTGCCATCAGGATAATTTTTAGGATCTTGTGCAAGGTCTGCACATTGTTTTTCGTGTTTTAATAACAACCCCTGTGAAACAACATTTGTTGCGTGAAGCTGTAATTTCACTTTTTTAGCTTCATTTTCTTCACGATAATCAATAGGGTATGACAAATCGTGTTCAGACAGCGTTGCCGTATGTTTTGTAAAGCCCTTAGGTGAAATCACATTAGAATTTGCACGTATTGCTCTTTCTGTATCGTGAAGAGCAAAGGCTTCCTTGTTAAATTGAAATATGTCAATTTTCTCAAGCTCTGATTGAATTGTCGGAAATAAATGTTCAGCAATAAATGCATTATTTTTGTAGCCACGAGCTACTTCAGAAAGGTACGCATTAATGCGTAATTCTTGTAATCTACCCATTCTCTCTCCTATAATTTTATTTTTAAGAGGGCATCCTTAAAGGGAATTCCTGCTTTTTGTGCGAGTGCTTTTGCTTCTTTGAAGATTTCAAGACTCTCTTCATCGGCATTTGCAAATTTTTCGGCTTCCTCATCTACCTCAGAAATTTTGTCTTTTTTGACAATTTCCTGAAATTCTATCTGTTTTGGCAGAGAATTAAGCAAATCCTTAAATGCATCGACTTGAGAGTCCTGCTCATTAAACTGTTTTACATTTTCGAGGGACATTAAAATCTTCAAACTCAAGTCTTTTTGACTCGGAGTTAAATGTCCGTCATTTACTTTTTGATTTAGAAACTGTTCAAACTTATTCTGTGTAATTTCATTACGCAGCTTAAGTAATTCTGCCTGTGCTTCCTGATAAGCAGATGTATTATTTTCTAACTTAGCAATAGAAACATTCATTTGTGCAATTTGTTCTTGCATTTTAGATATTGTTTCTTTTGCTTCTGACAATGTTTTAATTGTTTCATCATTATTAGTAGAAACTGCATTATCAGCTGTAGTAATTTTTCCGTTATTGTCGGGTTTAATATCTGTTTCGTCTGATGCTTCGAATATAAAAGTATCAGCTTCTCCTTCTTTAAATTCAACAGGTGCCATACCTTTTACCTGTGGAATACTTGCACCAAGAAAAGAAACAGCTTTTAAATACGGCTTTTTACCTTCAAGATTTCTGTATATTTCTACAGATATTTTTTTGTATTTACCGCTTCTTACAAACTCCTTTAATTCCGGCGATAAATCTTTAAAACTTGCTTTTAATTTGCCGTTTTCTGCTTTTAAATCAGAAACCCAACCATATGCAGGTCCTTTTTGTTCGTGATCTAAAGTAACAGGTGCTTCACAAAATTGTGGGTCATAGTTCTGTGCAAGTGCGTCAACTTCTTCTTGTGAGAATGAGCCTTGCGGATATGTTCCTGCTTTAAAAACCTCAAAAAATTTCATTAATATCTCCGTTAAATTTCATAGACGGTAAAAGTCAAAACTTATATTTGCAGTATGAAACCTTGCAGGAGCTATATTCAAATGAACATTTCAATAATTTTTTAAAGAAATATTCATTTGTTTTGAGTTATTTAAAAGCGGTATCTTGTAAATATTAAAGCGAGAGCGAAAGCTCTTCTTTCTTTTTCCCTGCTACTAAAGGAGTATTATGGATTTTTTAACTTGCATCTCACCTTTGATTGAGAATATAGGTTTTCCTGCATTAATATTTGCAATCTGGTACTTATACCATCAATCTCAAGTTAAGGCTTTTGAGAAAATCATCGAAAATAATTTTGAAATACTAAAAGATTTGTTGGAAAGCAATCAATATCATGCTGCAATTCTTTCACGTATAGAAAGCAAAATAGACAGCAATATGTGGTGTCCTGTACTAAAAAAAGAGGTCTCTTAGATGAATATCGAAAGATTTCAATTAAAAGGAATACTCGCTGATGCAAAAAAACAATTCCGTTTAAAGGACACAGAAGCATCAGGTCTTATTATATTACTTCGCTCATTACTTAATCCTTATATCCCTGTTACAGAAATTGATACAGAAAAAGTAATGGTACAGGTAGACAGACTGCACAAAATCATTTCAGAAATGAAAGAAAAACAAATTCAAATAAATCAAATGGAGAGTGACCTTGAATAATAAGGCATATCTGTATAATGAAGCCGAGCGATTCTATGTGTATAACGAATGTACTATTGATGAAACGGCTTCTAAACTTGAGTTAAATCCGAAAACAATTTGCCGTTGGAAAGCCAAAGGGAATTGGGATCAAAAAAGAGAAGAGTTTCGTAAATCCAAACAGGCTTTTCATTCGGAATTATATGAATTTGCACGTAAACTTATGCGGGATATTTCATCAGATATGGACAATGGCAAAAAAATTGATCCTGGCAGGATGTATGCATTTACAAGAATGTTGCCTCTAATTGGTAAAGTTAAAGAGTATGAAGACGAAGCCATTGTTAATGAAAAACAAGAAAAAAGTAAAGGTCTTACTCCGGATTTAATAAAAACAATTGAAGAAGAAATCTTGGGAATAAAACATAGTGATGAATAAAACGATAAAGGCTGAGAAAACACCTTTTTTTCTGCCCTATCAATTACGTTGGTTAAATGATAACTCACGTATAAAAATTTGGGAAAAATCACGAAGGATAGGAGCAACTTATGTACAGAGCTATGAAGATGTAAGGGATTGCGTATATAAACGGGTTCCTTCTGTTTGGTTTTCATCTGCTGATGAATCTGCTGCAAAAGAATACATAGAATATTGCAAAATTTGGGTCAATTTATTTCACATTGCCTCACAATATTTAGGCGAGGTGGTAATAGATTCAGAAAAAGATGTAAAAGCTCTCGTTATTGAATTTGCCAATGGTACAAAAATCCATGCACTTAGTTCAAATCCAAATGCATTTCGTTCGAAAGGTGGGAAAACTGTTCTTGATGAGTTTGCACATCATAAAAATCCCCTGATAATGTGGAGAGCGGCAAAACCTTGTATAACTTGGGGCTATCCTTTAAGAATTCTGTCTACTCATAATGGGCAGCAAGCCTTGTTTTTCAGGTTTATTTCTCAAATTTTAAAAGGCATTCTCAAATGGTCTCATCACAAAACACCAATCCAACTTGCTGTTGAAGAAGGATTGGTTGACAAAATTTATGGAAGAAAAACAACAAAAGCAGAAAGAGAAGAATGGTTAGAAGAACAACGCAGAGATTGTTTTGATGAATATACTTGGCTTCAGGAATTTTGTTGCGTTGCAATAGATGAAGCATCTGCTTTTCTACCATATGAACTTATTACCTCCTGTGAAAAAGAGGATATATTAAAAAATTTAGAAGATATAAAAGGAGATTTGTATGTAGGAATAGATATTGGAAGACGAAAAGATTTAACAGCGATTTGGTGTTTAGAAGTTTTTGAAAATATTAAGTACACACGATTATTAAAAATTTTAGAAAAGACCCCATTTAAAATTCAATATGAAATAATATCTGAAGTTTTAAAGCACAAACATCTTCGCAGATGTTGTATTGATGGGACAGGATTGGGTATGCAGATTGCCGAGACAGCACAGTCCGATTTTGGTAAATACAGAGTTGAAGCGATAACTTTTACTAATAAAGTCAAAGAAGAATTGGCATATAATTTGCGTACAAATTTCGAGGACAAAACAATTTATATTCCATCAGCACATATTATTCGAGAAGATTTGCACTCTGTTAGAAGAGTAATAACAGCTTCTAATAATATTAGATTTGATGCAGAATCCGATGAAAATATCGGTCACGCAGACAGATTTTGGGCTTTGGCTTTAGCTTTGTATGCTTGCAGCACAAACCTTTCTCCAATACATATTGCTTCCAGAGTTACATACAAAATGCCGAAGTTAATAGAAGGCTTTTAAACAAGTTTTTCTAAAATTTATATATAAACATACCTAAAAATAATTTTAAACGGGTTAAATTGAAATTTAAACAGGTTTTAAACGGTGTAAAAATTATAAACTATTTGTCTTTTTCAACAACTTTAAATCCACCCCATTTGTAGAAAGGTTGAGGTGCATAGTCTTTAGACTCGGAAATAATTTTATACATCCCATAATTAGTTAATAAGCCAATCAAAGATAAACCAGCTGCTAATCCCCAAATAATTTTTAAATTATCTTTTCCTCGATGAAATAAAGATAATAAGCTACCAGTAAGCACTGGAAAAACAGCTGTATTAAACAGCATTATATTTCTTTTAACGACCTTGTCTGCATAGTCTTTTGAGACAGGAGTCCCGTCTTTTTTTTGAACTTCATAGTTCTTTTTATATTTTAATTGGGTTCCAAAAGATACAGGAGTTATATTCATTTTGCCTCAACATCTTTTTCAACAACTTTAAATCCACCCCATTTGTAGAAGGGTTGAGGATTGAATTCTTTTAAATTTTTAGACCGTGTATAAAAGTAGTTACTCAAAAAAGCACCACCTATCATCAATGCAGCACTCATTGTCCAAATATATTTTAACATTTTTTTAGTAGGAGCAAATATAGAATTTAATATTCCAAAACTTAAAGGAAAACCTAATGTCGTAAAACCAATCATATTTCTTTTAACAATCTTATCAGCATATTCCTTGCTGACAGGAGTTCCGTCTTTTTTTTGAACTTCATAGTTCTTTTTATATTTTAATTGGGTTCCAAAAGATACAGGTCTAATACTCATGCTTACCCCCTAAATTTATATTTATTATAAACCGAAACATAATTTTTTTTGCTAGCCAGTATATTTAAGGAGAAAAAATGACAAAAAACTTAACACTTCCATCCGGCAAAACAGCCATTATTAAAGAAGGGAAAGGCAAAGATTTATTACAAGCTCAACTGAAAGCTAAAACTTCAGAAGAAATTCCGTATGCATTGATTGCGGAACTATGTGAATTTGAAGGACAAAGCCTTGTTTACGAAGATATTTTAGAAATGGATTTATCGGATGTTCTTGCATTGCAGGCTGAAATATCGGGAAAGTTTCTGCAATCCCAGACAGCCAAAGCATAATTCATTTATGCAAAACCACCGGATGGCAGTATTCGGAAATATCCGAAATGCCAATCACAACTTTAGCCTACTGGTGCAATCAGTCAATAAAATACACGAATAAACGTAACGAGGACTTTGAAGAACAATGCTCAATACAATGATGAAAGTATCATTAACTTTAGTCGCTTTCGACAAAATGTCGAGGGTTATTCGTGACGCTGTAAACAAATCCAATGATGAGTTTGATAAACTTCAGCGAGAAATCAAAAACACCTCAGATATGTTAGACAAACTCGGTCAGAATATGACAAAAGTCGGAGGTGCATTGACACTTGCAGGTGGCGGACTTGCATATAAACTTGGAATTACAGAGGCTATTCCCGAAGCATTCCAAATGGAACACAGATTAAGGGAACTCGGTAATGTCGGGCAGTTATCCGCAAAACAGCTTGAGGATATGGATAAACGTCTTGCATCAATTTCAAGATATACAAATCAGATGAGACCTGAAATTGCAGAGGGTTTGAATGTCCTTGTTGCTTCAGGTATTGATCCCACAAAAGCCCTTGATTATATGAATGTTATAGGCAGAACAGCAACAGGTGAACAGGCTGTAATTGAGGACATTGCAAGAACAGCTTTTTCAGTTACTGATAACCTCAAAGTTCCTATTTCAGACCTTGGTAAGTCAATGGATATTCTTGCAATGTCCGGCAAAGAGGGTCGTTTTGAGTTAAAGGATATGGCTGCGGCATTTCCAAGTTTAACAGCAGGTGCTGCTATGCTTGGAATGAAAGGAACACCTGCCGTTGCATCTTTAGGTGCTGCCTTGCAAGTTGCAATGAAAGGTGCCGGCGAGGCATCTGAAGCAGCAAACAACCTTGAAAACTTTATTCAAAAAGTTACTTCTCCACTTGCAGTAAAGAATTTTGAGGAAGTCTTCGGCGTTAATCTCAAACAGGTTCTTTTAGATGCGGCCGCTCAAGGTCGTGATCCAATCTTAGAAGTTATTGAAATGATGACTGAACTCTCAGTCGGAGATGTTTTTAAGGTTTCGGAAGTCTTTCAGGATAAACAGGTTTTAAATTTCATAAAACCTATGATGCAGAATCTTGATGAATATAAACGAATTAAAGCATCTGCATTAAGTGCAGAGGGCGTTGTTGATTCCGATTTTGAACACATGATGGAAACAACAAACGAACAGTTCAAATTATTAAAAATTAATATGAAAGAGCTTGTATTCCCTCATCTTCATAAACCGATAGAGTTAATAAACAATCTTCTGACAAAAATAAATAATAATCCTTTGCTACAAAAAGGTTTATTCGGGGCGATTATAGGAACAATCGGCTTAGGAATCCTTTTAACCGTTCTTGGCACTGCAACAATCATCATTGGAAAGTTTGTCGGAATGTATGGAACATTCCTCAAGTATGCCAGAGATTTAACTCCTGTTTTAGTACAAAACTCTCAAAAACTTATGCAATTTTTAGGATTGAATTCTGCAACAAGCGGCGGTTTTATCGGAAATATTGCACAGCTTGATAAAAATTTGCGTAACGGATTAATTAACGGGATAAAAACTCTGCCTGCAAATATTTCTAAGTCATCTGCCGCTCTAAAAGACTGGGCTGTAACATCAATAAAAGCAATGCCGGCTAATTTTATCAACGGTTTAAAGGCGTTCAAAACAGGTTTTTTAAGTATTCCAAACCTGATTAAAAATGCGATTATCGCATTCAGAGCATTTTCTGTTACTTTGCTTACATCTCCTCTCGGTTGGATTGCTCTTGCAATAGGAGTTGTGGCTCTTGTTATTTACAAATACTGGAAACCGATTTCAGGATTCTTTAAAGGTATGTGGCAGGGATTAAAAGAAGGTTTACAGCCATTAATACCGTTATTCCAGAGAATGGGAAAAGCACTCTCGCCTATTCTTGCACCTATCAAAGCAATTGTTGATTGGTTCAAAAAACTAATCAAACCTGTAGAAGATACCGGCGGAGCCGCTGAAAAAATGGGCGTTCGTGTAGGTAAAGCAATTGCAAATATAATCGTGAAATTGGTTGAACTTGTTACTAAGGTTTTTGAATTTGGCAGGAAAATCGGTGATATGCTCGCAAACGGAATTTTATCCAAACTTGGAAAAACTAAGGAAGCAATTGCCAAGCACGCACAGATAATACGAGACCACTTGCCGCATTCCCCTGCTAAAACTGGGCCATTAAAAGATTTGCATAAAGTAAAAATAGCGGAAACAATAGCAGGAACAATTAAACCATTACCAATTGTGTCAGCAATGAATAAAGCTTTGAATTTTGCATCAACTCCGTTTAATGCAAAAGTTGGCAATCTTAAAACAGGTGGATCTTCAGTGGTTATTCATTATTCCCCAACAATCACAATTTCAGGTTCTGAATCAAAAGAAGAATTTGCCAAATTGCTCAGACAGCATAAAGACGAGGTTGTTTCAATTATGAAAAGAGAGAAAGAACGCCAAGAAAGAGTTAAATATTGATGTTTGCACAACTGGGAGATATAAAATTTGAATTAATAACATACTTTAATGGATTACAAGAAAGAAGGTCATATAACTATGCACAACACGATAGGATAAATAATAAACCGATATTACAATTTCTTGGCAAAAATCTTATTGAACAAGATATTAAACTGAATTTTCACAGAACGTTTTGTACCCCTGAAGATGAAATTAAAAAACTAACAACTGTTGCGGATAAAGCGATACCACTAAAGTTTATTAAAGGTAACGGCGAATACATTGGAGTATTTGTTATAGAGGATATTCAATCATCAATAGAACAAGCTTCGTCAGAAGGTGATCTGATTTCAATTCAAGTGGACATACGAATAAAAGAATACACTGGAAAAATCCCGCAAAAGCCTAAACAGACAAAAGGGTTAAAAAAGAAAAATACTAAGAAGTAATGACTGAGGAATTTTACACTTATATCACAAAACAAAACGACAGATGGGATTTGATTGCATATGAATATTACAACAACGCTCTTTTGTATGAAGAAATAATTAAAGCAAATCCAGAAATAAAGATAACACCTGTGTTGGCAGAAGGAATACAAATCAAAGTTCCTGTCTTACAAGAAAAAACAACAATAAAATTTGAACTTCCACCGTGGAAACAATAATGTTAAAACCTATATTTCAACTTTTCTATGAAAAAAAGAATATAACTAAGGATGTTTCTGCATACGTAACTTCAATAGAATATACAGATGTAGAAGATGGCGAGTCAGATGAGCTTCAAATCATGTTTGAAGATTCTGAATGCTTGTGGCAAGGTGCTTGGATACCAACAAAAGGAGACTGTCTTGAAGCTCACATTGGATATGACCTATCAAAACTATTAAACTGCGGGGTTTTTGAGATAGATGAACTGGAATATGATACTCCACCTGATGTAGTTATTGTTAAAGGACTTGCGACAGGTATAAAAAAGCCGTTCCGACAAAAAAATTCTCAAGGCTACGAAAGTACAACTTTAAAACAAATAGCTTTAAAAGTTGCAAAGAAACACAATCTTACTTTAATTGGCGATATTGAAGATATACAGGTTGATAGAATAACACAGAATAAAGAAAGTGACCTAACTTTTTTATCCCGTCTTGCAGAAGAATACGGATATGTTTTTAAAGTTACGGACAAAAACCTTGTATTTTATGATGTTCAACAGCTCAGAGGCGCAAAATCAACACATATTTTCTATAAATCAGACTTGAGCAGAATAAATCTCAGAGAAAAAACGAGTCAAAAGTATAAATCTGTACAGGTTTCATATTATGACCCGAAAAAGAAAAAGACTGTCAAAGCCTCTGCAAGAAATGAATCTGTAAAAAAAGGCGATACATTAAAAATCACTGTTCGATGCTCAAACAGAAAGCAGGCTGTTCAAAAAGCCAAGGCAGCATTATCAACTGCTGATACAACTATTCAAGGTTCAATAGAACTTGTCGGCAATCCTTATTTAGTCGCTGGATTGAATATTGAGTTAAAAGGAATCGGTCATTTTAGTGGCAAATATCATATAAAACAGGCTAGACACGTTATTGACCGTAACACAGGTTATAAAACATATTGCGAGGTAGAATCGTGTTAAGATTTGGTGTTATTTCTCAAATAAATGCTTCAAAGGTCGAAGCACGAGTGCGATTTGAAGATGATGACAGCACTTCTTTTTGGTTGCCGATACTGAAAACAAAAACATTAAAAGACAAATTTTATTCAATGTTAGATATAGGTGAACAAGTCGCTTGTCTTATGGACGAAAACTCAGAAGATGGTGTAATTCTTGGGGCTATTTATTCCGCAGAAGACCTTCCACCAAAACAAACAGAAAAGGAAATGTCCATTAATTTAGAAAACGGTTCATTCCTAAACATAAATAAAGAAACAGACACACTTACCATATCATTCAAAAATATAAAACTGGTCGGAGATATTACTAATGAAGGCTATTTTTCAAATACTAAAGGCATTAGTTCGAATGCTGATATTTCTGATAAAACTTCATCGATGCAAAAAATAAGAGATATTTATAATTCGCATACTCACACTGGTAATCAAGGTAAACCCACATCCTCCCCAACTCAGCAAATGTAATTATGACAAGATTAGAAGACATTACATATGTAGATTGGCAACCTATGCTTAATCAAATTGGTGAAGCGGCAGAGGGAATTGATGACATTAATCAATGCATTGCCAATATTATTAAAACCCGTAAAGGTTCTGTTCCTCATCGACCAACCTTTGGTTCTGATGTATATCAATATGTCGACTATCCGATAAGTGAGGCAATTCCCAATATTATCAGAGAGACAACCGATGCAATTACTGAATGGGAGCCTCGTATTCAAATAAAGCAAATAACTGCATCATCAGAAAAAGAGAAAATTACATTGAAAGTTGAATGGACATTAATAGATTCAGATGATGGTTCAATAGTTGAGGTAGATTTATGAGTGCAAACCTTCCTGAACCCAATTTTATAGAGCGTAATCCTGAGGAAATCACAAATGCTTGGATTCAAAGATATGAAGAATTAACAGGAAAAACTCTTTACCCTGCACAAGTCGATAGATTTGCCATTGATTTGGGCGCATATAGAGAAAATATCATCAGGGTCGAAATTCAAGAAACAGCAAAGAAAAATTTACTGAGTTATGCACCATTAGATGTTTTAAAACACATTGGGGAACCGCACGGTGTATCTCAACTTTTAGCTGATTATGCAAAAACAACTATAATGTTTTCAATAGATGAACCTTTAGATTTTGATTTTACAATACAAGCCAATACAGAAATTGAAAGCAAAGACGGACTCTTTATATTTTCAACAATAAAAGAAGTAACTTTAAAGCAAGGAGAATTAAGTGTAACTGTTGAAGCACAGTGTGAAACAGCAGGAGCAGCGGCAAATAATTATGCTATAGGTGCAATTAGTAATATTTTAACGCCTATTGATTACATATCCAAAGCTGAAAATATAACTGTTACCAGCGGAGGTGCAGATGATGAAACAGCCGAACAACTCAGAGAAAGAATTCGGCTGGCACCAGAGAAATATTCAAATGCAGGAAGTTACGGTGCATATCGATATCACACACTGTCTGTGCATCAATCAATAACGGATGTTGCAATAATTTCACCATCACCGGGCATAGTGAATGTTTATCCTTTGACCTTAAATGGCAACCCAACAGAAGAACTGATTAAAAAAATTCAAGACCATTTGAATGAAGAAGATGTTAGACCTCTGACTGATTATGTACAGGTTAAGTCTCCAGAAAACATCGATTTTTCAATTAATGCAGGAATAATACTTTATTCCTATGCAGATATAGACAGTGTAAAGAAAACAATAGATGAAAGATTCAATGAGTATAAATTGCAACTTTCTGAAAAATTAGGAAAAAATGTTGTTGCAACACAGATTATAGCTATTTTAAACAGTATTTACGGCGTGTATAAAGTGAACTTAAATTCACCTGAAGATATCGATGTACAAAAGCAACAGTGGGCTAATCTTGTAAAATATGACATTGTAATCGGAGGGTATGCTGATGAATAATCTTGCTCCGATAAATGATATAAATTTAAAAGTATTTGACCAAATTTGTGAAGAACGTTTTGGCGAATTGGATTTAAAAGTCCTTGATGTTACCGATATAGATAATTTGCCTGTAGATGCATTACCTCATTTGGCTGAACAATATCATATTACGGGCAATGAAGGTTGGAAATTCTGTCGTAATGAACAGGAAAAAAGAAGTCTCATAAAAAACGCAATACAGTTACATAAATACAGAGGCACAAAATATGCAATTATAAAAGCCTTGTCATTAATAAATATTACTGCTTTTGTAACGGAATGGTTTGAATATAATGGATCTCCATTTTTCTTTAAGGTTCTTTTGGATATGGAGACTAGCTATGATTCGGATTTGGAACTACAAGTTATAGATTTAATAAATGAAAATAAAAATGTTCGTTCGTGGTTGGAACGTATAATTGTTTATCTTAAACAAGAAGCGTTAATGCCGATTATGAGCTATATATCAACAAGTGAGGAGATAATAGTATGACAACGGAATTTTACTCACTAATAACAGATATTGGCTTTAACGAAATTAACAAAGCTCTTAATGACGGTAAGAAACTGGATTTAAAATATATTGCTGTTGGTGATTCTAACGGTAAGTATTATGAACCCAAAACAACGCAGACTAAACTAAAAAATGAAAAATATAGGGCAGAAATTACCGAGGTTACAAATTTAACAGCAAGAGCATTAATCCCTAATAATATAGGTGGATTTTATATTAGAGAAGTCGGCTTATTTGACGGGAATAATCAACTTTTGCTTATAGCCAAACAGCCTGAAACATATAAACCAATAGAGTCACAGGGAAGTGTCAAAGAATTATGGATAAAAGTTCTACTAAAAGCAATAAACCCTGATGTTATAGAAATTAAGATTGATCCAAGTGTTCAATATGCATCAACACAATTTGTAATAGAACAAATAAAAACGCATAAACATCCTGATTTAATGCCAATTTGGCTATATGACACAAATGGAAACGGGGTAGTCGATTCTTGCGAGTTTATAGATGGTGGCAGATTCACGGATGGAGGGGATATCAATTTACCACAGCCGCCTGCAATACCTGAATTAATAATGAGTACAACAATATATGATAAAAACAATAACGGCATAGTTGATAATGCGGAAAATATAGATGCCGGTGAATTTGAAAGCGAGGAATAAAAATGGGTACAATTCAAATCAAACGAGGATTAGAAGCTAACCTGCCGACAGAGGCGGCTGATGGTGAACTTTTATATACCAAAGATACGAAAAAATTTTACATAGGTAACGGAGAAGGTCACGCTCTTACTGTATTTGAAAATGCAGAACAACTGAAAACATATCTTGCAGGGAAGTCTGATACAGGACACACTCATACTGTAATTGAAATTACTGATTTTGATACATCTGTCGATGAAAGAATTACAGCTCAAAAAGGACAACCAAATGGCATTGCGGCTTTAGATGGAACAGGAAAAATTCCAAATGCTCAAATCCCAACTTCATTTAAAGAAGCTGCTGTTGTAGATAATATTGCAGCAAGAGACGAATTAACACCTTTTCAAGGAATGCATGCACTTGTAATTGATGCTAGCGGCGATGCAACAGTTGAATCAGGCGGTGGTGCTGAGTATGTATATAATGGAACAAAATGGATAAAAATATCAGAATTTAATGAGTTGGATACTCTTATCGACTGGTCAAATGTTCAAAATAAACCTGAATTTGTTACTAAAATTACTGACTTAGAAGACATTCCAGATTCATTGACAGGACAGGCTGGAATGATTCTTGTCGTAAATCCTGAAGAAAACGGTTTTGTATTTACTTCACAGTTTTCAGGAAATATCGATGGGGGAGAGTTTTAGTGACAACTCACATTCGATTCCGAAGAGGTTTTAAAAATGATCTTCCATCATATGCTCCAAGTGGAATGCCAATGTGGTGTGAAGACACTCAGGAGCTTTATTTAGGGACTGGAACTGGTCTTGTTCAAGTTGGCGGAAAAACGATGGTTTCCGCCAACGGGAAACAACCATTTGAGATATTTTACTCTATGTCAACAGAAACTCCTGCCGGAGCATATCCGCTTTGGACTGGCGAACTTATTCCTAATTGTAGAGAGTTATTACCAGATTTTTGGAATAAAGCACTGGAGTTATCAAAGGATAAAGATGTTACAGTTGCGTTGTTAAAAGCTATGACAGAATCGACAAATGAAGACTATGTTGTTGAAGATTTAATGGACACAGAAAGCTCATCGAAAAGCTCTCAGGCTATTGCAGACCCCTATTCTTATACATTTTTTAGCAATATTACGGAATATCCTGTTGGTGTAAAAATAACATTTAATACAACACAAACATCCGGCGATTATATATTCTCTTTTTCAACAGCAGCCTTAAATGCACCGGCAAAAATAGCACCGCCAAAGTCAGTTGAAATATTTCTTACAAAAGAAACTGGGGAAGAAGTTTCGGTATGGCAAACCTCTGAAATACCACAGGAAATGTCTGCAAATAAAGTTATATCCGATAAAATCAATATTACTTATTCATTTAAAAGTGTTTCATTTAAAATTACTGATGCAAATTCTTACGAAAACATTATTCAGTCAACACTTTCAAATTGCCAGATAGAAAAAGTTATAAGCAAATTAGGATCGAGAATCCGTGCGGTCAGCCAAGAGGTTTACGATAGTGAAGTTAGTACTTATGCGGAAACAGGTGCATTTGTAATAGACGAATCAGTTGGAAGCATAAGATTACCGAAAATAACAAGATTTCTTGCATCTATTGAACAATTATCTCAAATAGGTACAGCATATAATGACCAGATTCTAGAACATACACATACATATAGAACAGATAATAGAAATCGTCCACGTGGTGATGATAGAACAAATTGCTTTACCTATGATGCCGAATACGAAACTTCTGGGGTAAACGGAGCCAGAAAAGGTAATGAAAACCTTGTAAAACATATAAAAGTCGGACTTTTTATTCAGGTCTATAACACAGTTATCAATCAAAGTACATTCGATGCTGCACAATTTAATAATACTTTATTGAATCATTCACATCCTAGAGAGCCTCAATATTTTATAAATTCTGGAGTTCAAACAGGACAAACAACTTATGTTTATCCTCCTGAAGGTTATACAATGTCGAATTTAAATGCTTTTATCCCAAGTGTTAATACAATGTCAATTGACACTGAAGAAGAAAAAAACAGCACAATCAGTTGTACTTGGACAAAAGATGATTCAAAAATTACAGTTACAAACAACGATATAACTGAAAACGGAAGTGTGAATAATAACTGGCTTGCTGTTTGGAGAAAATAAAATGTTTTATGTATTAATTGAAAACAATGAACTCAGAGGAATATTGGACTATAAACCCAATACGGGAAAAGATAATATTCAAGTAGTGGAATATGATGGCATAATCCAAAAAGAAAATATTCTTGTTCTTGATGGAAAAATTGTTGATAAAGAAGCATATACATTTATTAATGGCAAATATATTAAACGTGATTACGATCTGGAAAAACAGCAAACAATAAATAAACAGGCTCGTAAATATTTAAAAGACACAGATTGGTTGGTTTTAAGACATCGGGATCAAATCGCTCTTGGTCTTGATACTTCTTTAACTGCTGCTGAATACAAAGAGCTGTTGCAAAAGAGGCAAGAAGCCCGTAGTCAAGTAATAGATTATACAGAATAGGATGTGTTTAATGGGAATAGATATAAAATTCAGAAGAGGACAAAAAATTAAATTGCCAGATTCTGCTCCTAGTGGAATGCCTTTATGGTGCGAAGATACTTGCGAACTATACATGGGAACAGGAGATAATGTTGAAAAAGTCGGTTCACAAGCTGATTTTGCAACTCAAGCTTTACAAGATGCATCCGGTAATGAGATAAGTACAACTTATGCTAAAGTACACAAAGACATTAATATTTTGCCTTCAAGCGGAACTATAGAATTACAAGATAATTCTATTAACCGAATAGAAAATGCTATGGGGAAAATTACTTTTGTATTGCCGGAAGTTAATGATGATAAATTTCATCAAATATTAATTCAATTTCATTCGATGCTAGCTATTGTAGATTTAGGGACAGAGCAATTTTTTAATAATGAAGCTCCAACTTTAACAATCGGAACCTATGACATAATTTATGAACACGATGGTACAAACTGGGTTGTTGGAGCAGTAAAAAAAGGGATAGAAAGTACAACAACAGAATGATAGATATATACTCAAAAAAATTTTTAATGAAACAAAAAGAAACAACGCCTACACCGGAGCCGGAACCCGAACCGAGTCTTGTACAAGTATTAGGAGCAGTTCCAAAAGATTTTTCAAATGGATTTAAATATAACCTGATAAAACGTAATGACTATTTTTATATGTTATATGAAGATAGTCCCCAAAAGGGAGAGGACGATACAGAAGTTCAAAAGCTTAATTTTATATCCAGAACAAAGGATTTTAAAAGTTGGGAAGGCTCGGGTATCGGCAGCGGATATATTAGATACGATGAAACAGCAGATGCTTTCTTTTGCTCACATCTTGGTATGAGATATAAAACAAATCTTTATAACGATGTGAAATATAACATAATAAAAATCAACCCGGATGATTTTTCATATAAAGTCCAAAATATTTTGACGTCCACAATGGATATTACATCCAGAGGCATTACTCACATAGAAAGAGTTGGCAATTATTTGATGCTGCTTTGCTATATTAACAAAACTTCAGTGTATAGCTTTTATTCATCGAATAACGGAGAAACTTGGTCATCTAAACTATTAGTAACAACTCCATCTTTTGGTATTGGCTTAGATGGTATAAAAAGTTGTTCAAATGGAAATGGAATGAAAGCCAGTATTTATTATGGATCGACAACATCATCTAGCAAGTTTTTTACTTCCCCAACGGCTTGTCAAAATTCAAGCAGTAAAGCAACAAATACAGATAGAGCCGGATATTCTAAAGGTAATAAATTGATAGGTATATCAACAAACAATGAACTGACGATAAGTACGGATGGTGTTAATGATACAAAATATCAGCTTTCAGGGAAGCTGGCAACAGAAAATGGCGTTTTCTATGGTGATTACTATATAACAGCAGCCCCAACATCAGGTGGTAATTCAACAAAATTTGAGTATTTAGGCAAGATTATTTTACATAATTTAAAGACAAGAGAAATATTTCTTTTTGACCCTGAGCTAGATGCCGTCTCAGCGAGTTTTGGGTATTATACGTCGCAATTAAAAATATTAAATATATTTGATGATTATTTATATTTTAGTTTTGCAAAAAATGGTTCAAATTGTTCGGTTGGAAAAGTCGCAATTACAGATATATTAAACAACTTACAAAAATATACAGCATAACTTGGAAGTTAGAAAGGATAATAATGATAGAGTTTGTGAAAATGCTTTCAGAAACGTTAATTGATCATGCACCTGTAAATAAAGGCTCAATAATAAATTATAACCTTGATGAAGAAGCATTAAAAGCAGATGGGTATAAACCTTTGATAAAGGCAGAATACCCTAACAATAGTAGACTTTATAGACTTAAATACAGAGAAGACGAATCATTTGTCTATGAAATTATAGACTATTTAGAAACTGAAGACAGCTTTAACACAAGGATTGCAGAAGAAGATTATGAACTGGAATGCGACAGAATAATTTCTTTAATTAATGATTTCGACCTAAAAAGAATACGAGCTATATGTGAACCTGCAATTAAAAATGCAGAAACAGGTGAGACATGGCTTGATTTCTATAATTCCAAAATCGTTGCATTAAGAAATGAATTGAAAGGGCTAAAAAAAGATGTTAAATAGAAAACTTTGTGGACACTGGACAGCCGGAACATATAATCCCTGTGCTGATGACATTTCAGCATACCATTATTTAGTTGATGGTACAGGTCGAATCTTTAAGGGTAAATATAAAATCGAAGATAATGATAACTGTTATGATGGCAAATATGCAATGCATTGCGGCGGAGGTAATACTGGCTGCATAGGTATTGCTATGTGTTCAATGGCAGAGTTCGATTTAAAAAATAAAAAAACTAAATATCCAATAACGCCCAAACAATATGAATCCTTTTGTGCATTAGCTGCATATCTTTCGATTAATTACGGGATACCCAATATAAATACTAGAATCTTTACTCATGCGGAGTTTGATAAAAGAAAAGCAAAACCTGAAGGAAAAATCGATATTTTGTATCTTCCGTTCGCACCTCAGATTTCTGCAACTAAGATTGGCAATGAGTTCAGAAAAAAAGTGGGTTGGTATAGAGACCAATTTAAAAAAGGTAAGAAAAAGTTTGTTAAGAAAGGAAGTCACTATGAAATTATCTAACTTTAAAGAGTCAAAATTTTACAATTTTATCAGCAAGATAATTGAACCGTTAATTTTTAAAATTATTGAAAAGACAGCTCCGGCGGCAATTACCAAATTGAATACAATTTTTGAAAAATTCTCGCAGCCTGTTATTGATTTGCTGTTCAGATGTAAAACAAAAGCCAAAGAAACAGAAACAACATTAGATGACTTTTTGTTTACTCAAGGAGTAAATGAGATTGAAAAATTTGCAAATTATTTGCAGGAAAAAGTACAACAACTTCGTGCATAAGGAGAGTTCAATGTCTTGGAGAGATAAAATCAACATAATGAATACAAAATTTGGTTTTTATTATTCTTCAAACAAATACGGCATACCAGATATTATCCCGGATGAGTTCGATGTAAAAGAACTCATCCCGTATCGGGTAGATTCCAACAGAAACGGAACCGCACACTTTTTCTTAGATGATTACAGATTCGAGAGGTGTTGGAATCATCCGTATAGACAACTTGAAGAACTAAAAAAATATGACGGAGTCTTATCTCCTGATTTTTCCTTGTATACAAATTACCCTGAAGCAATGCAAATTTGGCAAGTTTACAGAAACCGTTGGTGTGCTAGGTATTGGCAGAATGAGGGAATAAAAGTTATTCCGACAATCAGTTGGTCTGTCGAATCAAGTTATAAGTACGCATTCCTGGGTATTCCTAAAAATTCTGTTGTTGCAATCGGTACGGTTGGAGTTGTTAATGACAAAAACGCTGAAAGACTCTTTATGCAGGGCTTTAAAGAAATGTTAAAACAACTTGAACCCATTCGTATTTTGATTTATGGAAACAAACTGGCAGACCTAGAAGGATATAAAAATCTTCAGTGGTTTGAGCCATATACAAACAAATGGAATAAAAAGAAGGCAGGTAAAAATGGGCGGCCGAGGATCCGGAGGAAGTAAAAATGGCGGTGGTACTGCTTCCAAAACTATAGAAACAGCAAAGCCAGAAGTAAAAATAAAAAAGGGAACACCTTTTTTAAAAAATTTAAATGATTATCAAGAATCTAAAGCATTGAAAGAAAAAACACTCAGAGATATTGAAAAATTACAAAAACGGACAAATTGGTACGGAGATAAAAAATTAAATGCGATAAAAGAAAGATTACAACGCACATCTCACTTTGATTTTGAAGATGTATTAATTTTAGCGGATAGATTTTTTAATTATAAACCTCAATATTTAAAAACAGTCCGTTGGATGGTGAGAGGTTACTAAAGAAAGGAGAACATATTATGGGAGGACGTGGTTCAGGCGGAAGTCGTGGCGGTGGTGGTGCAAGCAAATCTATTGATGCAAAAACCGAAAATAAATTGAACTCATTGTTAAATCAATCATATAAATATGATGACGAGGCTTATGAATTTTCAAGAAGAGCTGCATCTGAAAGAGCTATGGCAAAAAGGTATAAACAACTCGGCAGAAAACAATTAGCCCAAAATTATACTCAATATGCAAAAGAAGCTCAAGCACGAGCGGATAAAGCAAAAATTAAAGCTAAGCAATATCTAGATGAGGCATCTAAACTTGCTAGTAAAAAGATTCGTGATATTCCAAGGACCTATCAATATAAGGGTGAAAAGGGTGTAAGGACTGTATATAAAAGCCCTCAGAATGCTAGAAAAGCTTACGAACAATCAAGACAAAATTTAGTCAGCACTGCATACCGAGACCATCCAACCATTGTAGAATCACCAAAAGGCGGATATAGCGTAATGCCTCATGGTATAGCAAAATTAAACAAATTAAAAGAAATAAGCCCATATAGTATTGATATGGGAAATTCTTAATTGTGTCTTAATGATACCGAATTAGGAGCAATGACTTCTAATTAATTCTCTTTAGAGCGATGAATGTGGTTGTTAAGAAATAAAGGAGGTCATTATGACAGAAACAATCACAGCAACGGAAGTTTTAAAAAGCAGACAAAACTTCTCAGATTACATTGAACAAAATGCCGATTCGGTAATCCAAAATTTACTCAAAGATTATCCTTCCCGACCGTTACAAATTATTTATCCACAGCTTACACAAAGCTCAGATGGTTTAATGGAAATTGTAAAACAATTAGAGGGTAATCAAAAAGCGTATATTTTCTGGTTTATCGTAAACGAGAAACCAGATATAAAAAATATTGCAATGACTTTAAATCATTATTTTGATAAAAATTACTGTGGAGTTTTTATCATTAAAGCGGTTATAAACGGAGATAAAATAGAGTTTGAACCCATTTTGAAACCAGAAGCACCCACCAAACAAATCCGCAATGAAAATACTCCTGCCAAACTTTTACAAAAAGCATACTGGGAAAAATATTTTGAAATATGTGATGGACTTCAAAGTGATATGCAAGTAAATCCGGCTCCGCAGCATTATCAATATATTTCAATAGGTAAAAAGGGCGTTCAGATAATGCAGACAGTGAATACAAAAGACAAGTATATTGCAACGGAAATATTTATAGCCAACAACAAAAATATATTCAATAAACTTCTTGAAGATAAAAAAGAAATTGAGGAAAAGTTAGGCTATCTTGACTGGCAAGCATTAGACGGAAAAAAATCTTCAAGAATTCGTCAAATATTGAATTATGACGTGTCAGATGAAAATCAACTGGAAAAAGCTGTCAAAGACCATATAAAAATGGCAGAAACATTTAAAGAAACTTTTAAAAAGTATTTATAAGGGGGATAATGCCCCCTTTTTTAAGCCCAATCGGGTAATAGACACGTGAATAATAAAGGAATAGGATTGAACTATGAATCAGAAAATTATTATAAAAAATAAAAGAACACGTGAACAATTGGAATTAAGCCTGCCGGAATTTAAAGAAAAATTTAAGGCAGAAATAACCATAGCCCTTGACAACTTCAAAGCTCAAGAAAGCAGAAAAAACTTTTTGCCTCCATTTATCAAGTCAAATAATAATTTTGAATCGGATTTCTATTTCAATCTGCGTTGGAATTTTAATAACCTACAAAATTCAAACTGGTATATTGAACGCATCCATTAATTAATGTGTCTGATTGATACGAAATGTCTGCAATGACTTCACATTCATCAGGTCTGGAGGAATGAATGTCATTGTAGACATTTAAAGGAGATTAAATTATGAATGAAGAACAGAAACTCGAAAAAAATTATTTAAAATTTATTGACGGACTTGAAAAATTATCCCAAAAATATGGATTTGCAATTCAAGCATGCGGCTGTTTTTACTTTGATGCAAATGGTTTTCAGAATATTGAATATGTTCGTGATTTATCAAGCGGTGATATAGATATCAGAACATTAATATTTAATGACGGAACAAAACTTGGTGAACGTGAAATTTACTAAAGAAAGGGACATACAGTGATGAAGACAAATAAAGAACAATTAATCGAAAATATAAAACAAGCCTCTCCTGAAAGAGTAAAAGAACACTTACTAGAAATAATTCAAGATTTAGTTGAAAATGAACAAATTACAGCTGGATATGACAATGGCTACATTGATAATGACGACGGTGTACCAATTTTGGACTTTTATATTGATAATTTTATGTTTACAAACTTTTCTCAATAATATTTAACAATAAATTAGCAATGACTAATATAGCAAATAACTGACAAGAAGCGTTGATGAAATTAAATCAACGCTTTTGTTTAATGTGTCGCAATGATACGAAAGAGAAAGATTTACTTCTCTTTCTTTGCATTCAGAGTAATTAATATCAATGTAGACAAGCAAAGAAAGGTTAAATTATGGCAAAGAAAATTTTAAAAACACAAAACAAAGAATATGGATTTTGGGGAACAACTGAGCTTAATTACACCAATAAAGAAACACAAGATAGATGGAACGATGCTTTTGAAATTTTAGTTCAATTATCAGGTAAGTCTCCAGAATCAATAAGAGAATATTTGGATAGCCCCTCTGGACGTCATTTAGCTGATGAGTGTTATGGAAACAATGTCAAAGCTACGATATTAAGTAACTATTATAAATATTACGAAAAAGACTTATTTGGTGACAGAACAAAGATAATAAAACAAAAAGATAAAACAATGTTCGGAACATTAGTTCTTAACAAAATAACAGGAAACAAAGACGTTCTTTTGTACACTTATAAAAATCCAAACAGAATTAATAAAGACTATGCAACCTGTATCGATATTAATGAGCAGATATATGATATCGGATTGGATTTTATAATTCCTATAGAAGAATAATATCTATAAAATCAAATATGTCGTAATGATACAAAACATTAGATTTATTAGGTATTTTAACACTTGCAAGGTAACATCTTAAAAAACAACGAGGTTACACAAGATGAAAAATAAAATAATACAAACACAATATGATTTTGAAGAAGTCACAACAAAATTACAGGACATTGCAGAATTCCACGGAATTGTATTAAGAGGACAAATGGAATTTTATGAACAAGTCGTTTCCGCAGAATATGTTTTTGATATAAAAAATAACTTATTTTATCCTAGGTATATTGCATCCATTGCACAGCCAAAGAGAATACGGGGATTGTAACTAACTTGCTATTTTACAGGCATGCAAGTAGTATCAACATGAGAGCGGAACCTCCCACCGCTCTTTTTATTGTTTATTGTGTGTCACTACAAGCCTGGAACATTGTATTCCTTGTGAAAAATCAAGTTTTAAATTTATACATTTAGGATTATCTGCTAGTACTTTATCGATTAATAGAACATGTTTGTCTTTATCTACTTTATGATTTTTTATATCATAGGAAGACAAAGCACCAACAAAAAAATCTGGTAATTTTATTAGTTCATCATAAAACAATTTATTATTTTCTTCTTGACCGCAACTAATTGTATTTTCCCCAACAGTTATTTTAAATTTATTTCGTAGATTTTCATAGAACAATTGACATAAATCGTAAACAAAATGATTGTTTGAGTTTGTAATGTTACCACGATCAGATAGCCAAGTTATTTTATGTTTTTTTGAATATTTTAAAATTAGAATATGCATATAAGCAACAATAACAGCTACTAAATAACATTGAGAAAAAAGATTAAAGTTAAATTGTTTCTTCCGCATTTCTGATATCATAATGTTGTATCGAGATGCCAAATTTTTATTATTTTTTATTCTATTCTTTATATTCTCTAAATTTTGAATTATTATATTTTTTATATTGTCTTTTGGCTTTGAAGAAATTGCGTTTTCAATATTTTTAACTATAAAATTTAGGCTCAGTATATATGGAGCATTTTTTAAGAAAAAGATCGTGTCATCATTAATTTCATCTATGTGTTTAATTTCTTTTGGTATATTGTCTTTTATTGAATTTGTTATTTGATGATAAAAGAGGGTATCCATTGGTAAAATGACGAACGATAAACAGTCATTTGGCTTTTGTTTGTCTTTTATACAATAATCACTTACAATTACCCATCCCTCACGGCTATCGTTTAAACGAATGTATTCTTTTATATTATGAATTACATTCTTTTTTATAGTTTGATCTAGGCAAGTAACTATCCCTTTAAGTCTTTCTGGATACGTCATATTATTTTCCTATATACTATTATCTTCTAGCTCAAACTTTTTGTACAGCAGCATTCGTAGCTTTTCATAGGCTCTAAAACGTTGAATCATGTCTTCCGTAATAGTTGAATCATAATCACAATCGGGTATTGTGTAAGAATAAGACTTACTTTTTTTCTTTATATCCTGAAACAGCCTGATATGGTCGTCATAATAACGCACATTCAAATCTGCTATTTCTATCTCCTGTTTTATCCGTTTTAAAGAGTCCACATTCTTATCCCCATTGACATCATGGTATATAAAAAAAGAAAAAGTTCAATATTTACATATTGAACTGAAGAATATATGCCTATTAGGAAGAAGTTTAAGATGAACTTTTCTTTCTATGCTTATTTATTATGTTGTATATGTGCCGAGGGGTTAGTTCGCATTCTATTGCCAGTTTATTTAGTGAGTACTTTGAATTTTGATAGTTTGAAATAATATATCGCTCTTTTAGTTTATTTAAGGCATTCTTTGGAATGGAAACAATCAACCCGGGTGTGCATATTATCAATGCCAGAGCAGGTTTAATTCCTGCTGTTTCGGCTATGAATTTCAGGTCGTCATTCGGCATATCATCAGGTGTTACACCGTTTAACCACTGTTTAAATTCCATTTAATCCTCATGTCAAATCTCCGATTATGAAGTATAAGCAGTGCAGGGAATTTTCCCTGCACTATTGTTATGCGTTAATAAGCGTATCAATGGTATTGTTTTTAAAAGCTTGAGTTAAATCAGCTTCAAGCTCTTTTAAAACAAATATTTTAGATCTTAAAATTTCAAAATTTCTTGCACTATTTGCAACTTTATTTAAAGAAGCCATCACATCTTTTATGTTTTCCGGTCTTTCTTCTTGTAATAAACCTTCAGCAAAGATTTTAGAGTTTTCTGCCAACTTAGCTTCTAATGTTTTTTGCTTTTCTTTGATAATTGTTAAAACTTGCTCTTGTGTATCCATTGTTATTCTCCTATTTATGTGTGCTAAACAGATGTGGCCGCATCGTCTAAATTTTTCTTCATACGGGTAATTGCTTGGATCGCTTTTATTCCTTTTTCTTTTGTTAAAAACGCCGTATCTTCTATATTGAATTTCTTTCTTAAAAAAGTTCTTAATGATTGTTTTGCAAACTTGTCTGTATCTTCATAACTAAGCTCACGCCAAAGCCCTTCTATCATTCTTCTTTGCGCTCCAGTTGCCATATATGATGCACGTGATGAATCATCATATTTTAATGGCTGTTTTATCCATAGATTTGCTTTTATTGCATTATCTTCCAATATTTCGAGAATAATTTTCGCTTCAGTGTATGTAAGATTTTTAGATGTGGTAACATCAAAACTACGCAGCATATTGCGGTATGTGTTATCATCAATACCAAGAAGATTTTTTAACGTATGAATCTTTCTTATTTGAAATTTAGTGATACTGTATGCTCTCAATACCGAGATCCTCCAGTTGAATATGTCTGCCGTGATAAATACCTATTTGAACTCCGATAATTAAAATTGTTAGGAGTATCAGTAATGTATAAAAAATTTTTGAAGTATTAAATTCCATCTATTCTCCTACACCATAAGTAATAGCGATGATTTTTCTATTACAAGCTCATCAATTCTATCTTTTTTGTTGATTTTGGCAATAAAAAGAGAATGCGAAATTAAATTGGAAAGCGTTCTCATATTACCATCCGAATATTTTAAATATGTGGAAGCAAGTGAAAGGTCTATATGCATTGCTTCAAGAACTTTCATTACATCTTGTATTGATAATTTATTGAGTGATTTATAATATTTAACTCTTGAATACAGTTGTTTATATTCAGTCATATGCAGATAAAGTTCAGAGGCACCAATGAGAAGAATACCGATTCCTGTTTTATCATGTATTCTGCGTGCCATTTCCAATGCACTGTATTTCAGTTTGTCAGCCTCATCTATGATTAAGAATCTGCCGGAATTATATAGTTTATTTAAAACTTCACATTTTAGTTTATAGGTTGTTCCTGTACCTGAGAGGTTTAATCTTTTATGAATATCTAACAAGAGTGCTTTGGCAGAGTAACTTGAATCGCTTTCTATAAGAATGCTGTCAAGATATTTGTCTGTGTATTTTTTTATTGCATAAGTTTTTCCAAGTCCCGGTTGTCCTGTGCAAACACCAATTTTTCCGCTAGTATGACAAACTCTGCTTATTTCGTGAACATACTTTACTGTTGATGTTTCTATATATGGAATTTCTTCTTCAACAACACGTGCTTCTTCTCTATCAATAAAGTTGTTTACAACATCAATAATACGATTGTCTTTTCCTGTATAATCGTGATTTAGCCAGCGGCTAATATCTGTTTTTGTTAATTCAGTAGCCTGAACAACATCTGCGTAAGAATAATTTTTCTTTTTTAGTAAGTTAATAAATTTTTCTTTTAAGTCCATTTTATGCACCCTTGCTTTCCTTATCTAATACGCAATCTGTTTCAAATAAAAATAGACGTTCTTCTTGAGTTTTATTGCGTTGTTCAAAGACTGAGAGGTCAAAATTATTCATCTCAGCCATTAATTTACTTTTTTGTATAGCTCTATCCATATTGGTATTGGCTATTTTTGAAATTTTAGGATTTGTTGCCGGTAAATCTTTTTGATATAAAGCTTTGTAGTTTGCACATTGTTCATTTAAGCTAATATCTTGAGTTCGTTTAATAAATTCTTTAGCTACCTTTAGATTTCTTTTTTTTGCAGACATAGCCTCTTTGAATTCCTGTTTGGAAACTATATCTGCATCCAATGCTGCAACCGCACTCATGGCAGAAACGTTACCTATAAATTCATCATTATCGGCACGGAACACCCACGCCTCTTTGTAATTTTGAATATCTCGACGAAGATAAACTTTGAGATCAGTACGGGCTGACATCCAGTCTGCCCAATATGTAATCCCAAGTTCATTGTCCCTGATACCGTTTCTGCCTATTCTAAAAATGCGGGATGTTCTCATACAGAATAGTTTGAGAGCATCTTTGGAAGTTATAATTTTTTCCGTGAATTCCTGATTAAACAGTTCATCTGGACAAAGACCTTTAAGGTTTTTACCTTGAGACGGTTTTTTATTTAGAATATTAATTACAAAATCGTCAAATAGTTCCTTGAATTCATTAAAAGGCATAATTTTGCCTCTTTTAATTTCTTCTTTTAGTTTTTCAGGACGTTCAAGAATATTTCCGCCTCTGTAGCCTACTGCGTGCTTTGACAAAAGTTCTTTTATCTTTAAAAAATCCCTTTCAATGGGCTTTGTCTGACCATTGTAAGGTTGAGCAAAATGAACTTTTATATTTAATTCTGCAAGCATTGAAGTTGTTTTCACTTCGTCTGTTTCAATAGTTATTCTTTTTCGTCCTCCGGCAAAATCTCTACACCGATAATCTTTACCATTGTCAATAATTACATCACTAGGAAGTCCGAATGCTCTTGCAGCATAATAAAAGGTCTGAAAAATATGGTCTGAATTTGGGTGTCCTGTCTGTAGCAACCAACCAAGCCATTTAGAAGATTTAAAATCTCTCCACGCTGTTACCCAAGGAAAGACTGCATCTCCTGTTTCATTAAGACAAGCTATATCTATTTGAGCGTGGTCAGAAACCCATACTTTGCCGCAGGTAATATTAGAATAATCACGTTCTATATAATTGCTATATTTACGATTCCAAGCCGACTGACCATAACGTGCAAGATAAATCGCCTGCTTAGGAATTTCTTTTTCCAATCTTCTTCTGAAAGAATGATGGCTTGGAAACATTTTAATATCAAAATTTTCACGAAGTGCATATCCTTTAGTCTGTTCCCAACAAGAGTACAGAGATGGTGCGCCTTCTTTTAGATATAAATTTTTGAAATATTCATATAGTTTATCGTCAACTATTGTTTCTCCTGCTCTTTTTCCATATTGAGCAAGTAATCCGTTTAACCCAAATTCTTTATATCTTTGACGCATTTTTCTGATAGAAGAGTAAGATGTTTGAAAGCACGGATTGCAACAATTCCATTTTGCAACAAAATCAATCAATGATTTTCCCGTCAAATTTTCACACGCATTCAGAATGTTAATATATTTATCTGCCTGAACTTTAGCCCAAACAGGTGCATCTGAATAAGAATCTTGGTTGTATCTGAAATCCTTAAATTTTTTCAGATACTCTTTTTGGATATTATCTGTTAACGATGAAACATTTATATAATACAAGTGCTTTGTGCCGGATTGTTCTATTTTAAAGCAGAATTCTCCTTTTGAACATTTCTGTCTTAATGTTTTAGGTTTAATGTTCAAGATGCAGCAGGCTTCTTCTTCGTTAAGCCATTGAGGAATATTTTCGTTTATTTCGTTAATCGGCTTCATTAACACAATAGTCCTTGATTTTTATATCGAATACTTTTTCAATAAGATATAATTCAAGCTCAATGCTTTTTCTTTCGCCGGTTAAATACATACTGACTGTGCTATTTGCAACGTGAATTTCTTTGGCAACCTCTGTAACCTTCAAGTCCAAAATCATAAAAATGAATTTAGCAGTCAAAATTTTAGGTATATAACTAATATTTCGCATAAAAAATTTGACCTCTGATATGTGTGATGCTGCCAACAAAAAAAAGGCAAAGCCCAATTGTCTATGTATTTTCCGTTTGTGGCTATTTTTTATCAATTGTCTTTATATGAACAATTATATTTATGCGGAAATAAAAATAAATACCTGAAAAACAAAGCCTGTGAAGGATTTCACAGATAAAATAAGGGCTTTGTTTTTTTGATTTTTTTTAGTTTTAAATAATAACTGGATTTAAAACTTTCACAAAAAATACAAAATTGTGAAATATTTCATTACAATTTCTTAACAATTCATTAAATTACAAAGCTCATTAACCAATTGTGTATAATTTTTTCCATTTCGCCATATAACTTCAGCAATATGAAAATGTGTATAATATCGCATTGTATTATGAGCTAATTTTCTTTTTATTTTTGAATATAATTTACAAAATTCTCTAGCTTCTGAAGCTGAAAACAATCTACCATCAAGAGAACAAAGCGGTCTATCAGCAATATAGTACTTTGACTTAAAACTATAAAAATAAAAACTTTTATTAAAAAAGGTTCTTTCTCTCGGAATTTGAGAGCTTTTTGAGATTAATAACTCACACTCTTGTAATTGTTTTTGGTAGATTACTTCTCTAATACTTTTAAATATTATTGATACCCTGTTTTCACATAAATTAATTACTTTGGAAACTTTTTCAACAGGTATTTCAGCACAAAAACACCTTATTAAAAATTCGGTATTTTCGGCAGGATAATTATCTATTACATACATTAATTTATTATTTTTAATAACAGAATCCTTTTCTATATAAATATAGTAACCATCTTTTAGAATTAAATTACCATTTTGAATTAAATCTTGTAAAATCGGCTCTAGTTCTTCTATTGAAAATTGAGAGATTAAAGCAATTCTATCCAAACTGAACATATTTAGGTGTTTGCAAAGTCGCAATATTTTTTCTTTCATATAATAAATTCCTTATAACTTCTGCATCTACGTAATCTATAGAATTTGTTTTTGATAACTTTTCAATCTTGTCGATAATTTTGGCAATTTCTCTAAATTTATTAGTTTTATTTGCAATAAAATCTATAGCATCATCGCTAAACTCTATATCAGACAGGGATGTAACTATTTCATTAATATCCTGTTTATTAAATGCTTGAAATTTTAAAATAGAGTATAAACGCCCATAAATATGACTTAATTTTGAAAGTTTTCTGTCACAATCTGCCATCCCGACAAGAACAATAGGAATTCCGGTTTTGTCATGAATATCTCTTAAGGTTTCTATTGATTTGTTTGCAATAAGATAATCAACCTCATCGACAATAATTATTTTGGGGTTTACTTTTAACTGTTTTTCAATAGCATTAAAGTTGTCTTCCAGTCTTCCGTAACGAGATGTATCTAACTGTGAAAGAATATCGTGCATTAGCCATCTGCTGGTCATTTTATTGTTTGCACGAACATAGATAGCAATATCATAATTTTGCATTACCCACCACAGAAGTGTTTCCGTCTTCCCTAGTCCTTGCTCACCATAAACAAGAGCCATTTTCGGAACATTAACAGGTAGATTTTTTAATGTATCCATTAAAGTTGTAAACATTTTGACGTTTTTGGTTTTTAAAAATGTATTTTTCATTCATATAGCTCCTTGTACTCATCTGTCATTTTGTAATTCTGTACCCACTCCCTGTCTTCAACAGATGTGCATCCGTTTTCTTTGAACCATTCATAGCGTTCGTAGTTTGAACTAAACAATGGTCTGTTCATCTGAGCTTCACGGAGAGTCGGCTTCTTTTCCCGTTTCGTTTTTGTTTCTTCTATAATTTCAGGAATTACATCAATAATGTCATCTTCAACCTTTTTATCAATAAGGAGTAAATCCTGATCAGGTAAAATTTCTTTGACCTTCTTGAGAATTCTGTTTTTACGCTGCTTCTGTTTTTGGATTTTCTGTCTGAAATCTTCCATATCAGCAACACTTCCTAGATGATTTGCCATAGGATTTGTTTTAGTTACCCTGTGGGCTGTACAAATGTATTGACCGTCTAATGAATAAACAAGTACTTTTGAAATATCAAAAAGGCTGTAGCGTATGTAAACTCTTTCTCTGTAGCCGACAAGCATTTCATTGAAATAATGTGCATCAAGAAACGATATCCCGTTACGCTGTATTGTTCTGATTTCACTTTTCATCATTAAATAATCAAGCGTGTGTTGATTAATTTTCTGTTTTGCAACACTGTTTAAAATATCTTTAATTGACATTTCACGTGCATTGGGACAGGGTTTTGAGTTGTGATAATTTAACCAGTAATCAATTAACTGTATTGCCTGTTGCACAGTTGGAATTTTGTTTTTTACAGATTTTTCATATAACTTCTTGTGAAACTTTTCCCCTCTGTTTAATCTCGGAGGTTTTTCACTAATAGATGTACCGATGTATGAATTCATTAACTTTTCAAACTCGGCAAATTCTTTAAAGAACCTCTCTATTACTTTGGCTTTTGCATTATACGGTTTTGCAAATACCGGCTTTATTCCCAAGTTTTCATATACACCGTTAAACCCTTCTTCATTAAAATTACAATGCTGAAAATACTTAGCCTTAAACGCTCTGCCGTTATCCTGATAAACAATCTTAGGGATTTTTCCGAGATTTAAAATGGCGTTTCTTAATGCACTTGCAATACACTGAGTATTCTCTGCCATCATAATCTCGTAACCTACAAGGGCAGTTGACTTCCAATCTAAAAAGCCAACGAGTGTTGCTCTCGTTGGCTTGCCGGTAAACGGATTAATGACTTCAAAATTAAGAACGTGTCCGTCAGCAACTAAAACATCTCCGACTTCTATCTTAGATAAATCACGTTCAATGTATGGTTCAACTTTATCATTCAATGCTTTTTCGCCTTCACGCATTAATGTCCAGACATCGAATTTAGTCTCTTTGAAATGGTTTGCATATCTTCTGAAAGTTGACTCGGACGGAATATCCTCACAACCTTCGTTCTCTAAAATATATCTGGTTAAAGAAATAGCTTTGCTTATCGTAATTTTATTCGGGTGAAGCAGAAACTTCAACAGAACTTGTTTCATATGCTCATCAAGAGAACAATCGTACTCATCATATTTTGAATATCTGTATTGAGGCATAAGAGCATCAATTCCCATCTCATCGTATGCTTTAATCCATCTGTCAATTGTTCCTCTTGAAACATTGCCGATAAATGCATAAATCTTTTTGAGGTATAAACCGCTGTTATACAATTCTAAAAAGTTTTGCATAGCTTCTTTACGGGTTTTAAATCTTGTTCTGAAATTCTGAAACCCCTTAATTAAATCAACACGTGCTAAAGCAGTCAGCTGAGCTTTTTCTTTAACAAACGATGCCGTTTTGTTATTCAACGGAACTAAAGGATGGAATTTATCTTCATCCATTAATTTATGCTGTAATTCAGGCTCAAGAGATGTGATAAGGATTTCGTAGCTCGTTCCGCCTTTAACCTTGACCTCTCTGTAGATATACTTGCTGAGGTTATTTCTTATGGAACGTGTGCTTTTCAGCCCTTTTAGTTTCGCTATTTTCTGTATGGGTATGTATTTATCTTGCATACTCACAGATTAGCTCTAAAGTCGGAACTTTGGAGCTTTTTTACCGACTTATGTGTCTGAAGCGAAACAATTTATTTCGCATAAAATTAAATACCGAGTTTCTAACAAAAAAGTACCGACTTCTTGTGAAATATTTCACAAGATTTTTGTTAATTTTCAAAAGTCCAACAAAAAAATTGCAGATACTTTGAGCAAAATCGCCACTTGTGGCTAAAAAGCAGGATATGACTTGTTTAAAGGTAAAAACTTTTGAGGACAATTGGTGTCCATTTCATGGACATTTCAGTACTTTTGCTCAAACTAAAATACCGACTAAAATGGACAGTAAGAGTCCTAATTTTAGAGCATTTGAGGGGCTTTGCTCGAAGTATTCGCAATTTCAAAAGTACTTGAAACAATACAAAAAAAGAGACCTTTTTAGGTCTCTTATATTTATTGGTGGAGGATAGGAGATTCGAACTCCTGACCCCCTGCGTGCAAAGCAGGTGCTCTACCAGCTGAGCTAATCCCCCACGAGATTCAGTAATTATTATAATACATGCTAATTTTTTTTTGTAAAGACATTATTTAAAAATTTATTTATTGCCATTCTTTTTCAATAGAAAGTATTCTTTTAGCGAATGGTAACTTAAATTTTAATATAGTTTCTTTTTTTATTATATGTTTTTGTTGTGTATCCAAATACTCTCTTAAAAATGGCGTTTTAACAAGATAATTAAACCATATCTCAGATTTTAGACAACCCGGACAATTCCATGGTTTTGCCATGCCTGCATAATGCAATTGAATAGGATTGTTTAAAGCAAAATCCACTTCTTCTTTTGTATGACCTAAAGCATTATTATAATCCTCTTTTGTTTTAAACATATCATAGCTATATGTACAAACAAGAGCATTTGCGGGCATAATTTTGATTTTAGGATAACAAATCAAACTAATAACATCCTGTTCGGGCTGCAATAGCCTATATGAATTTTTATAAGCAAAATCAACACATTTTTGATAAATGTTATCTTCTCTCATTTTCTTGAGATTAAAAATATAATATCCTGCACCACAGATTAATTTACTTCTCTCTTCTTCTGTATATAAATCCAGATAATTTTGTTTCTTCTTATTTCTAATTTTTTTTAATATTTTAAAGAATAAAGAAATTTTGTTTTTAGTTTCACAAGTATTACTTTTTATTAATATAGATTTTGCAGCATAAACATAATAATCCCCATTTACATCAAAATCTTCATAAATTGGAGCTACATCATTTAAATAAACAACATCCACATCTGCAATCATTATTTTATCTAAATCAGGAAACAGCTCAGGAACACAAAACTTATAAAACATTTCTGCAGAAAAATGACCTTTTGTCTTAAGAGAATCAAATAAATCACAAAATTTCTTTTTCATATCAATAAATTTTATTGATGCATTAGGAAAGTTTTTAACAATTTGTTCAAGAGTTGACTGATGATTAACAGACAAATCATTATGCAATATAAAAAAGTTATAAAAATAATCTCTACTAGAATTTTCCAATAAAGAAAGTATTGCTACCCCGCCCGGAATTGCATAATTATCGTTAAAACAATTCATTATATTTATTGTTTTATCCATTAAATTTTTCCCTGTCTGACAAGACTTTCTATCCCTACAACATCTATGCCTTGGTAGTTTGACTTTACTTTTGGTATCAGATATTCATCATTAAATTTCATCAAATAGCCCAAATATGCACCCAAAATAGCCTCTAGCTGAGAAACAGGGAGCATGTTAGACGGCAATTCCTTAAAACCGAAGCGGAACTTTAATGCACTTTGCAAAGCTTTGCAGTCAACCGGCGAGCGGTCTTTGTATATACCGGACAGGCCGAGTGAGTATTTGATTTCGTGTATATCATAACGAAAAATATCCACACCTTGATTTTTTAACTCAATAAAGAAATCACATCCACGATGGGCATATCTTTCTATCCAGTCGCTTTCTTTGTTTATCAGCCTGTTTGTTTGCACCAGCTGATAATCTCTTGCTGTTAGTTTCCATTTTGCATTGAGCATTGTAGGATTTTCAGGCAAAGCTATATTAATTATGGCGTTTTGTTTTCCCACGAGCCTTTTAAAAAAGAATCGTACATCGTCCATCGAAAAAAGCTTGTCCAGCGTAATTATATTCAGATTGTTATCTAAAATTGCAACACCTGTTTCATTTGTCGAACATGAGCCTAAAGAAATTCCGACAAAGAAAAGTTTGTTTTCATAGTTTATATTTTTTAGTGAGCTATCCTTAATCATCAAAACCTTTTTTATATCTGTTAATAAATCATTCTGTTAGTGCTGAATCTGCCTCTGTTTCGGCTTTCATAAAGTTTTTCAAAATTGTTTTGTACATCCTGATAATTTTTGACAGTCAGTTCAATTGACTTGTTCACCACAACAAACATTATAGGCAAAGAAATCAAAACTGTCATTATTCCTAAAAACATGTGTTTTGAAAATTTTATTAAATGTTTTTTTTGTTTTATACCCTCAATATTTTTTTTGTAATCCGATAAGAGCTGATTAAAGAGTTTTGTTCGTTCTTCCATCGGTATTTTGTCAAAAAACTCAACGTTTTCCGAATTAACCATAACAACAAACTTTTTTGCTCTCGGCCCTGATTTTCTTACCACAGGTTTTTCTATCTCAGCATAAGGGTCAAACTCCTGATTTTCTTCAAGGAGTCCGCTGCCGAGTCCGCCCTCCATTAGAGCTTTCGGACTTTGTGACAAAAAGCCCTCGGAATCATCAGAAAAATTGCTCATGCTTCTTATTGTGGCTTGCAATTTTTCAATCTCAAGTTTTTCATCAAAATCCATGCTGTGAAAATCGTCGTCGTTATCGGGCATTTTACCTCTGCAATTGATAATATTTGTTACTTTTTGTATAGCTGTTTAATTGTATTTTCGTGCTAAACTAAATATATTATACTACACTATTTTTAAAAATATTACCCGTACATATATGATATTAATCGATGGAGAGAAAAATGTCGGAACATCAAAACTTTGATTTTAACAAAGAAAAACTTGAAGCATATATAGACAAATTGAATGAACCCAGAGTCTTGATTATAGGGGATATGGGCATTGACGAAATGATTTACGGAGATACGGAAAGAATCTCAAGAGAAGCACCTGTCTTGATTTTAAGACATTCAAACACAAAAATCATACTGGGTCAGGCTGCCAATGCTGCTCACAACCTTGCAACAATCAACGGCGGCAAAGTTTCTGCAATAGGTTTGTACGGTGATGACTACTACGGTCCGATGCTTTTAGATGCATTTAAAAAAGCGGGTATAAATACAGAATATATGGTGCAGGACAAAGGCCGCCCGACAACCGTAAAATCAAGAATATCCGGCGCAAGTTTTCATTCCGTAACCCAGCAGATTGTCAGAATCGACAGAGTACAAACTGCTGCACCGGATAGAGAAACCGAAGATAAAATCATTGAAAATATAGAAAAAGCTATGCCTCTGCACGATGCAGTGATTCTGTCTGACTACAACATAGGTCTTTTGACAGACAGGATTATCTCTTCTACTGTCGAAATCGCTAAAAAGCATAATAAAATTGTTGTAGCAGATGTTCAAAAAGATATGAGCAGATACAAAGGTGTCTATGCACTCACACCGAACCAGCCGGACAGTGAAAAGGCTGTAGGTTATTTTATCAAAGATGAACAAACACTCAACAACGCAGGTTCTGATATATTAAAAATGACAGAAGCTCAGGTACTGCTCCTGACAAGAGGCGGTGACGGAATGGCTGTATTTGAAGCAGGAAAAAATATCCATACAGACGTTCCTGTATTTAACAAGACAAATGTTTTTGATGTTACAGGTGCAGGCGATACTGTTGTTGCTTCTTTCACACTGGCACTGGCAGCCGGCGCAGAACCCAAATATGCTGCGATTATAGGTAATATCGCTGCAAGTATTGTTATTCGTTCTTTTGGATGTGCAACTACTTCTATTGAAGAAATCAAAATGAGCCTTAACAAAATGAATATGAATAATTACACAATTAAAGTTTAAATTTTAAATCGGAAAAATTGAGGAGTTAAAGATGAAAAAACTTAAACCATTTGATTACATAATAATTATTGCTGTGATAGCAGTAGTATTAATCGGTGCGCTTGCGTATCTCGGCAAAAACAAATTTTCAAAATCACCTGTCGAAGCCACTAAAAAAATAGCTTTTCAGGTTATGATAAGGAGCGTTTCTTTAACAGATGCAAAAAATCCTTTTAAAATAGGCGAAGAATCTTTTATCACAATAAGAAACGTACCTTATACAAAACTTCAAATCATTGATGTTGCATCTTCACCCAAAAAGACTATTCTGCCTGTGAACAATCCACAGCAGCCATTTATAGTAATAGACGATTATTCACAGCCTTTTCAGTTTGATTTTGTAGTTACGCTGATAGATGACGCTAAAATCACAAAAGACGGCCCTGTTGTCGGCGGAAACAAAATCAAAATCGGCCTGCCGATTGTGCTGGAAGGTTTCAATTACCGTATAGGCGGTTCTATTTCTAATGTTCAGGTGCTGGAAGACAAAGACGTAGAAATGATTAACAAATACGTAGCAACAGCAAAAAAACAACAGCTGGTTGAAATGCTTCAGGAAAAAGCTGATGCACAATCACCCCAAACGGCAAATGAAGATAAAAAACAAAATACTAAAGAAGAAAAAACACAAAAAAGTGCTGAATAGTTATGATAGAATCGTGTCTTATTGATTTAAAAAATAAAATTTACGGATATTTTCAAAAGAAATTTGAAAAAATATACAACAACAGTCTTATTTTGCAAAAAATAGATGACATAATATTTCTGTTCATCGGAATCACACTCTTTGCATCAACTTTTATGCCCAGCGAGAGCATTGGTGCTTTTGCAATAGCTGTTGTTTTGCTTACTTTTGTAAAACTGTTTGTAAAACCGAACGCAAAAGTTGCAATGACATCGTGGGACGCAGCGATTGCCGTATATTTTATAATCTGTTTTATAAGCACAATAAACTCTACGCTTGTACCTCAGAGCATACACGGCTTTTTAAAAACCGTTATTTATATATTTTATTACTTTTGTGCGGTGAATTATTTTCAAACCAATCAAAATAAAATAAAATACATCTTTCTTCTCGTCGGCAGTTTGTGCTGCGTAGAAGGAGTTATTGCAATTTATCAAAACTTTGCCGGAGTGGAACAAATCTCAACCTGGCAGGACTCCAGATACGTAAACCCTGAAGACATAATTGCAAGAGCATACGGAACACTAAAACCCTATAACCCGAATCTTCTCGGCGGATACCTCGTTGCAGGGATGGCCTATGTAGCAGGAATAGTTGCAATGTTTCTTGTAAATAAAAACTGGAAACGTCTTATATTTGCCATTGCGGCACTACTGGTATGTTCACTTGCTGTTTTTGTTACGGGTTCAAGAGGTGCATATCTCGGACTGGGGGCAATTTTTGCAGTAATGATTCTGCTTGTTACTTTTATTATTAACATTGATTTTTCACAGGCAGAAAAATTAAAATCCATCTGGCACAAGGTAGTTGCATCAATAATCGGTCTTTTTGTTCTGGTTTTGATAGCTGTACCCAAAATTACAAAAAGAATCTTGTCCATATTCATTTTGAGAGGGGACTCTTCAACATCTTTCAGAATGAACGTATACCACTCAAGCTGGCAAATGTTCTGCGACAACTGGCTGCTCGGCATAGGTGCAGGCAATCAAACATTCAGAGAAATTTACGGACTTTATATGCTCACGGGTTTTGATGCTTTGAGTACATATTCTGTTCCTCTGGAAATTGCAGTTGAGAGCGGAATATTCGGATTGATTGCATTTTTTGCATTTTTAGGATTGTTTCTTTTTGATTCGTACAAGTTTTTAAAATCAGTAAATAATACTAACAGTCTAGCCGACAAGATTGTGGTTTGTTGTGCAATATTAACAATTGCGGGTGTGATGACTCACGGGCTGTTTGATACAATATATTTTAGACCGCAGGTGCAGTTCTTGTTCTGGACAATGATTGCAATGGCCTCATCTGTGTTGGTAAAAAAAGAAATTAAGGATACTTGCGAGGAATAAAAATGAATCTGACAAAAAGAATAGCATTAACAATAGTTGCTTTGATTGGATTTTTAACATCGGTAAAACTTGCTTTTATATACTGGGATGCAAATTTCAACCCTTATGCATTATCCAGCTTTTGTTCCATAAACGACCTCATAGATTGTGACGGTGTTGCAAAAACAACGCATTCACAGTTTTTTGGCGTACCGCTGGCACTGTGGGGATTGTTTTTGTATTTTGTATTTTTATTTTTCACATACGTGGACAAAATCAGAGAAATCAAGATAAAAGATTTTAGAATTTTTGCTTATTTTGACGTGTTCAAACATCCGGAAGCATATATTTGCGCACTGGGTTTGATTTCGTTTTTGATTTCAATGATTCTTGCAGGAATTTCTATCTTTGAAATCAACAAAATTTGTGTATTATGCTTTTTTACTTATATTTTGAACCTGTTAATAGCAGTGATAGCCCGTCCTGCCGGAGAAAATCCTTGGTCTGTTATTGTAACAAGCACAAAAGATTTGATTGAAGGTTTAAAAGTCAAAAAATACGCTATCGCATTTTCGTTGTGTGTTATTATTGCGGTTGCATTTTTAACATACACAACACTGTCTGATGTTATGGCTCCGCAAATGAAAATGCATAAAGAAATGCAGCAGTATTCTTCCCCCTCAGGTGAATACAAAGTAGGCGGTAATATACTGGGCGAAGAAAATGCAAAACTCGTTGTACACGAATACACAGACTATCAGTGTCCGTTTTGCTTTGTGTTGAACACAATGATGCAAAGAGCGGTCAGCGAGCTTTCCGGACTAAAAGTAGTGCATCACAATCTTCCGCTGGACATGGACTGCAATCCTATGATGGAACAACAAATGCACGCAGGCTCCTGCCTAATGGCAAAATATGCTATAGCTGCCGGTATGCAGGGCAAATACTGGGATGTAAACAATCTTCTCTTTGACAAGGAATTTCAAGGCGAAGAAGATATGCTAAACAACCTGAAAAACATAAAAGGTCTGGATATTGAAAAACTCAAAAAAGATGCGTATAGCAGGGAAGTTGCTGCTGAATTGAAAAAAGAAATCAAAGAAGCAATTGAACTTGGTATAGACGGAACACCGGCAATACGTATAAATATGGAAACAAAAGTGGGTATTATGCCTTATGAAGAATTAAAAGAAAAACTCATAAAAGCAGGTGCCGAAGAAAGAAAATAATGGAAGAGATACTTTTACATGCCTGCTGTGCCGTGTGCATGGCATACCCGATAGAACTCTTGAAAGAAAACTACAACCCTGTAGTTTTCTTTTGCAATCCGAATATTTATCCCGAGGCAGAATACATAAGAAGACGGGACGAATTAATAAAGTATTGCGAGCAGCAGGGCTACAAATATTTTATAGACGATTATGAGCCGGAAAAATGGTACGCATATATTAAAGGGCTGGAGAAGGAGCCGGAAAAAGGCAAAAGATGCAACAAATGCTTTGAATACAGACTTTTAAAATCCGCACAGAAAGCAAAAGCCCTCGGGATAAAAACTTTTACAACAACCTTGAGCGTCAGCCCTCATAAAGTTTCAAAAAACGTTTTTGAAGCGGGACAAAATGCCGCACAGCAGTATGGTTTGACATTTTTGGAGCAGGATTTTAAAAAGCAAAACGGATTTTTAAAAACAATGGAAATTGCAAAAAAGAACGACTTCTACCGCCAGCAGTACTGCGGCTGTGAGTTTAGCATAAGAAAAAATTCTTTATAAAATTTATTTTATAATTTATAATAATCATATTGATTATATAAATATTGGAGTTTGTTTTATGAATTTTGCAAAGTTTTTTGGCCCGTTATCAAATCTTCAATTTGATAAACTTTTGATTGCCGATGTATTAACAACTTTTTGTGATGTTATAATGCAGTTTTTGTTGATAGCCTGGATTCTGGACTTTGCCAAAAATCCAGCAACACCTATAGTAGGCGTTTTTATCAGTTTTGTTGCGGCATTTTTGATAGTCAGCCCGTTTTGCGGATTTTTTGCCGATAAATATCAAAAGAACAGACTCCTTAGTGCAAGTTGTTTTTACAGAACATTTCTGGCATTGATAATAGCAGGGCTTGCCTTTGCTGCAGGGCAAGAGCAGATGGATATTTATCCGTTCTATGTTCTGTCTTTTCTTGTCGGGGTAGGTTCTTCTATTTTTTATTGTACAAAAATGGCGTTTGTACCCGAGTTTGTTGAAACAAATCAACTGAAATATACAAACACAATTTTTGTGTTAACAATACCGTTTGCTATAGTATTCAGCGGATTTATTACAAATTTTTCCATAAAAAATGCCGGCCAGCCTAACAGCTTCTGGATTTTTGCAATTGTATATGCAATAGCAGGTCTTGTGGCATTTTTTGTAAAAAGCAGCGATAAAATACAAAAAGAAGCAGGAACTGACACTGCATTTCTGCCTGATGTTTGGTCTGTGTTCAAGTACTTTAACACCCACAGACACTCTCTTTATATGGTATTTTTTGCGTTGATTATATCAATATTTTCATCAGCACTTTTATATGCATTGATTTCTCTAATAATGGACTACTATTTTGTTGTAACAAACCAGTTTTCTCTCATAAGACTGTATGTTTGTGCAGGAATATTGATAGGATGTTTGTTATTGTTCATTGCAGCAAGATTTGTAAAATCTGTATATTTCTTTATAGCAGCTGTGTGTGTAATTTTGCCTGCGTTATTTTCAATTACGTTTTGCAACAGCTACAAGTCCTCATGGATGTGGCTTGTACCGGCTGGGATAGCTCTTACTGTAGTCGTTGTTTATTCAAACACATTTTTGCAAAGAGCTGTGCCAAAAGCAATCAAAGGCAAGGTATTTGCTCTTCAAAGTGCATTGTTTAGCCTAATATTTGCTGCCGATACACTGCTCCCCTTGAGCTGGGCAAGACATCTGCCTGCAATGCCGGCTGTAAAACTCATCTGTATTTTGAACTTTATAATTATGGTATTGATTACAGCAGGATACGTTATGACAAAGGACGAATAATTAGACTGCATAAAGTTATGCTATAATTAAAATTAAACGATATTACGATAATTGGAGCGGTATATGCCAAATTATGCAATAGGAATAGATCTGGGCGGTACAAAAATTTTAACCGGAATAGTTAATAAAGGAAACGGCGAAGTCCTTTATTCCATAAAGCAAAAAACCGGAAAAGAAAAAGACGCAGAAACCATTGTTGAAAAACTAAAACTTTCAATAAAAGAGCTGATAGAGACCTCTCATTTTGATATTGCACAAATTGACTCAATAGGCATAGGCGCACCCGGACAGGTAGACAGAAACAGAGGCATACTCGTATCCGCTCCGAATTTGAACTGCGAAAACCTTAACCTGAAAGCACTTCTGGAAAGAGAATTTTATATCCCGACATTTCTGGGCAATGATGTGGAAATAGCTACTCTTGGCGAAATGAAATTTGGAGCTGGAGTAGGGTTTGACAATTTTGTATGTATATTCGTAGGCACAGGCGTAGGCTCAGGGATTGCAGAAAACGGAAAAATCCGCCACGGTGCGACAGGCACAGCCGGCGAAATAGGACATATCATTGTAGATGCAGGCGGAAGACCCTGCGGTTGCGGCGGCAACGGATGTCTTGAGGCTTATGCATCACGTACGGCAATCGAAGCGAGAATCCTCGGTGCATTGAAAAAAGGCAGACAGTCTATTATAACGGACTTTATGCGTGATGACAAACCAATAAGCTCAAAAATGCTCAAAAAAGCTCTTGAACACAAAGACGAACTCGTCACACAGGTGCTTTTTGAGGCATCGGATTATTTGTCCAACGGAATTGCCACTGTTATCAATTTTTATAACCCTCAGCTTATTGTTATGGGCGGCGGCTTGATAGATGCTGTTGATGAGTTTTATGAAAGAACTATTACTAAAGCAAAAATGAAGGCACTGCCTGTTCCTGCTGCAAAAATCCAATTTAAAAAAGCAAAACTGGGCGATTTTTCCGGCGTTGTCGGGGCTTGCTTTTTAGAAGAAGCTCAAAAACAAAAAGCACCCGAAAAAATTTCAGATGCTTTATACAAGTAGTAAAATTTATGTTTTATGATAAAGCTTTGAATTGAGCATAATTTTGTGCAGCTTGTGTTACTGATGAAGACATACTTTGTGCGCCTTGCATAACGCCCTGTGTATCTTTCTGTGCTGCGGAACAAGCGGTTATAGTTGCACCGCCGACAGCTGAAGTAGCGCCGCCTGCTGCCATAACAGGAAGCCCTATGCCTTGACCGACTATTGGAATAGCACAGAGTGTTGCACCTGTAGCTGTTGTCATACCGCCGATTGTAGAAACCCACTGTCCGGCTTGTTGTCCTTTTATAGCAGCTTGATGATTTTTCTGAGATGTTTGTTTAGTTTGTACAGCTTGATTTTTTACACTGTTCAACCAAGTTGTCATATTTAATGAAGTTGAACTGATAGAAGCGTTTGTGCTGGCTATAGAAGATTCTGTAGAAGCCAAATCAGCTGATTTTGAACTAAGTTCTGAATTAATTTCATCCAATCTGCCCTGATTGCCCTGCGGCATTGAAGAAGCGAATGTCATCATTGAGTTGCCGCCTTGCTGCTGACCGCCAATAGCGAAGAGGTTGCCGCCCTGTTGAGCTGGAGCCTGAGCCATAAACGGATTGGACATAGCCTGTTGCTGAGGAGCTGCCTGCTGGCCTGCTTGTTGTTCTGCCATCAAGCTCTCTTTTTCTGCATTAAGGTCATCTATTTCTGATTGAGTTTGATCTCTGTCAGCTTCCAAGCTGTCAACTTCTGCCTGCTCAGATTCAATTTCAGATTTAGTTTGTTGATCTTTTTGTTTAACCTGTTTATTTAACTGATTCAACTTTTTATCATCTTGTTGAGCCTGTTTTGTTGATTTTTTTGCTTTAGCTTTTTCACTTTCGCCTTCGTTGCTGGCTTCGCTTGCTTGTTGTTTTGCTTCAGAAGCTTTGCCTCTGGCATTTGATTTAGTGATTTCATCTGTAGATGCAGAATTAGTGGTTGATGTTGTTCTTGTAAAACCATCATAGTTTTGGAAATTATTGTTATCAAAGCCCTGTGTGCTTCTTGCATAAGAATAAACATCAGTACCTTTGAGTTGTTGTTTTTCTTTAGCTTCTCTTGTTTCTTTAGTTGAAACTTGACCTGATTGCTGACTACCTTGAGTTTTGTTTAATTCTGGTAAATTAATTTTGAACGGATTGTGTCCCATTTTACTACTCTCATCTTTCTTTGTTACTACTTGTATATATATAAAAACAAATTATATATAAAAATTGACATTTTTATATATAAAAGTATATACTCAAGGCTAAAAAACAGTAATAACAAGCATTTTCAACTTTACAAAACTTAATATTATGTGCAAAAATATATAAAATTATGTACAACAAGAAAAAATGAACAAATAAAAAAAGATTGTTTTCTTTATATCTTCATTTCTTTTCTTTTGTATTGCGCAGGCAAAAGAAAAGAAACGAAGCAAAGAAAAGAAAACCGGCGCTTTATCAAAAGAAACAGTAAAGTGTTTTATCGGAGATTTTTCAGCGACAGGCTGCTGTAAAAATCTCCTCAAAACACAACTGTTTCTAACAAAATCACAACGGCAGAGCCGTATAACACTTCGTGTGCAGCTTCGCTGCAAAATAATTATTTTTATACATAAAAGGCAATAATGTATTTATTTTTGAGTGCTTTTAAAAGACGGTGGACGGAATCAGTACGAAAAAATGAATACATGATTGCCATGACATACTTAGCTTTTGTCAGATTATAAATCCGACCTACTAATCTAATCCCGACTACGCACTACGCAAGGGGCAAAGCCCCGTGTGATTTCGCTCTCTTGCAATCAGACGTTCACGCACTTCTTAAGGACAGACTCACTACTGCTCACTTTGTTGTGCGTGTTCGCTTTGTCAAAACTGAACGTTTCCGTTCACATGGGACAAGGTCCCGTCTGATTTCGCAAACTGCATTTCGTACAGGCGTTTATAAAATCCGTTTTCGTTATTCAAAAGCTCATCGTGTGTGCCGAGTTCCACAAGCTCACCCTCATTTATTACAGCTATCTTATCAGCATTTTTGATAGTTGAGAGTCTGTGAGCTATTACAAAAACTGTCTTGTCCTGCATAAGGTTGTCCAAAGCTTTTTGCACAATGGCTTCCGACTTGTTATCCAGTGCAGAAGTTGCCTCATCCAGTATAACTATCTGAGAGTCTTTGAGCATTGCCCTTGCTATAGCCACACGCTGTCTTTGACCGCCGGAGAGTGTTGTACCTCTTTCTCCGATTTCTGTATCCAGACCGTCGGGCATTTCTTCCAGAAATTCGTCTATATGAGCAGCTTTGACAACTCTCTGGATATCATCTTCCGATGCGTTAAAATTACCCATAAGAAGATTTTCCCTGATAGTACCGGTAAACAAAAAATTGTCCTGAAAAACAACAGATATATGCTCTCTTAAGGATTTAAGCTTTATATTTCTAATGTCAACGCCGTCCACTTTGATAGAGCCTGATGTAACATCATAAAATCTCGGGATAAGGTTGGCAATAGTAGTTTTGCCGCCGCCGGAATTTCCGACAATAGCAACAGTTTCGCCCACATGTGCGGACAGATTTATTCCCTTCAGCACAGGTGTATCTTCTACATACTCAAACCATACATTTTCTAAAGTTACACCCTCTTTTACAGCTTGCAGCTCAACTGCATTTTCCGCATCAGTGATTTCCGGCTGGATATCAAACAGCTCAAGAGTTCTGCATAGCGAAACAAAAATAGTCTGCAGGCTGGTGAGCGTATTACCCAGAGTTTTTACGGGTTTATACAAAAGCAGAAGAGACGTAACAAAAGAAAGAAGGCTGCCGCTGGTCATTCTGCCGGACAACACGAGATATGTACCGAACGCCATAACAAAAGCTATCCCGACAGATGCTATAGTGTACATAATAGGCGACATCCAAGCTACTCTTTTTACAAGCGACATATTTACATCAAAAGAGTTTCTTATCTCTTTAGCAAACTTGCCAAACTGATAATCAGCAAGATTGTAAGCGGAAACTATCTTGTTGCCTGCTGTAGTTTCGTTAAAATCAGTCATTATGTTTCCGCCGATTTTCATATTTTTATTAGAGGCGGATTTTATTCTTTTTCTAATCAACGCTGCCGGTAAAAATGCAATACAAAGGACAATTACGCCCACAGCAGCGAGTTCCCATGAGTTGTAGAGCATTACACCGACAAGAGCAAATGCACCAATACCGGAACTCATAAGGGCTTTCAGGTTATCCAAAATCCCTTTTGAAGCTGTTTCAGGGTCTGTAAGATATCTTGTTAAGATAATACCTGAGGAGTTTTCGTCATAAAATTTTGCATCCATTTGCACAAGTTTTTGAAAAAGCCCGAGTTTTACATCGTTTGTGACTTTTTGACCTGTCCAGTTTGTCAGATAATCATTCAAATATCTCAAAAGCCCCTGCAAAGCAGCAAATGCAACGATACCAAAAGGTATTATATAAGCCAGAAGCATATTCTTTTTTATCAAAACCTCATCCATATAAGGTTTTAGGGCATAAGCTATCACACCATCGAGCGCACCCACAGGCAATGCAATAATAAATCCGAGGATAATTCTAAAAAGATAGGGCTTTATATATTTGTACATCCTCTTTGTCAAATATGCGTAATCAAACGAATTCTGCGCTGATGTGTCTTTTAATTTCATTTTTTCTCCAAATAAATCCTCTATCAATATAATTTTATAATAACCGTAAAATAATTTTGAGAACACGTAAAAAATCTTTACAAAACCGCAAAAGCCAGTAATAGCAAATTACAATAGCCCATAACCAAAACAGAAAAACACAAATTTTATTAAAGAAACCTCTGACTCAGCCGATATCCATAACATATATTAATTTACTATTCAGGGAAAGGCACATCGTATGTTCGGAAAAAAACTACAAATTGGCGAAGGCGACAAGTATGATTTTACAAAAGTTTCTACATCAGAAGTAACCAGAGAAGAAATCGTAAAAAAGAACAACAGGCTTATCGATATTTTTAAACATTTTGATACTGACAAAGACGGTAAGCTAAATTCCGCAGAAATGGCAAAAGCAATGGAAGCCATTGATTCTTTTGATACAAGCGGCAATGACAAACTGTCTAAAAAAGAATTGCAAAAAGCTGCTGAGCAGTTTAATGAAGCTAAAAATCTCACAGGTGACAATAAAGTCAAAGCAAAAGATTTTAAAGAATTTGTAAAAAATATGTTCGCCGCTACAAAAGGCGATACGATGGCCGATACCCAAAAAGTTCTGGAAGAATATGAAAACCAGCAAGCACAACTCAAAAAACAAGCATTTTTGGCCGAGCTGGACAAAGCCGCTGCGGATTGGGGATTTGAACCGACAAAAAATGAAGGCGTATACTGGAGCGAACAAGAAAAAATGTACGCAAAATACGACGCTGAAAACAAATCCTTGCGATATGCAAAATGGAACAACGAAACCCAAGAATTTGAATTTATGACAGATGAAGAAATTAATGCAGCACGTGCAGCAAATCAAGATCCTGTAGAAAAAGAAGAAGAAACTCCCGAACTGCATAAATATATTGTCCAGTCAGGAGAAAGTTTTACGGCTGTAATCAAAAAATCTCTGGCAGCACAAGGGATAGAAAACCCGACCGATGAACAAATTGCACAGGCAAAAGAACAGTTTAAAAAAGACAACCCTGATGCTGTTAAAACCCTCAAAAACGGTTATGAGTTTTTAGATGTCGGCGCAGAAGTAAACCTGCAGGGTGAAGTGGAATCTCCGATGACATCAGAAGAAGCTGAGATAGCCTGGGCAAAAGCGAACCCGAACCTTGTATCAGAAGCCTGGATAAAAGACCATCCGGATGTAAAACTGGATAGGACACCCCCTGCGGGCGAAGACCCTGTAGATCCGGCAGGCGGCGACCCGAAAGCTAAAGGTACAGGCGACCCAAAAACTCCTGAACAGCGTGCGGCTGACGTAAAAGCAATGGCAGATGACATTGCACCTGATTATACACCCAAAGAAAAACTGAATGACAGGTTACAAAATGGTGCAAAAGAAGTAGCGAATAATCAAGAAAAAGGCAAAAAGGCCAAAGAAAACATAGACAATATTTTGGACTATGAATGGACAGGTGCTGATTCATTCCGCAGTGCAATGAACAATAAAGAATACTACAATAAATATACAATAGCATATATTGTAGATGAAAATATTGCAGAGCGTATAGATAATGTGCTGGGGCTTGATAAAAAAGATGTGTATAAATACATACTCACACCCCTAAAAGAAGCAGCAAGTGAAGTACCGGGCGTTGATAAAGATTATATTGCATCAATAAATGAAGATATGTCACTTGAAGAAATGCAAGAAGTAATAAACAACTTGTCAAAAGAAATCAAGGATGAAGACGAGTTTGTAACAGAAGAAGCGAACAAAAACTTGGCAGCAGTTAACGATGAAGCTGCAGACCTTAAAAAACTCAAAGCAAACGAAGAATACATCAAAAAATCGAATCTATCTCTTGCCAGAGTGGTGGATGTGGTCGAAAATGAGCCGGATAATGTCACATTCACAAAAGGAGAAGATGGCAAAGAATATGCAGAACTTCCCGATGGAACAGGAATTAAGATAACTCGTGATGACGATGGAAATATTAAATATGTAGATATACATAACCCCGACGGTCCGGATAAATATTATGATATTGGATATAGACAAAGTGGCAATATGTATTTTGATCCGGACGGAAAGTCTGATGGTTCGGGCAAGTATAAAGAGTCTATCAAAGGCGGATTTGACTTTGCAAAAATCAAGGCACTGGCAGAAAGAATCTTTGGTGCAAAGCCAAAAGAAGAATAATAAATTAAATACAAAAGCAAAAGCAGCTCCGAACAGAAGAGTTTTGGAGCTGTTTTGTTTTTATGAATTGTCCTTGTTACGCTAAAGCAAAATTACAACACAGTCAGCTGCACGCTCAGGTTGTTTATTTTTGCCAGAGTGAACAAGAAATCGTCATTAGACACATCCTGCAATGACTGCGGGATATAGATTTCTTTATATTTCTGGATAGCATATCTGTCTGTCATACCGGAGATATAATCACACACAGTTCGTTTTATTTCTTCTTCATTTTGATTGGGTAATTTTTGTTTTAAAAGAGCTTCGTAATGATTAAACAGCCCGTAGACTATGCCTTTTACTTTAGATTCTTCTTTTTTAGCCACAGAGTTTGTATAAACATTTTTGAACATCCACGTTCTCAATTTGTCTATATGATAAAACGCATCATCAGACATACAGATATGGTCTTTGCCCATGGAATTTTGCACTATATCCATAACCATTTTTGTTATACGCTCACTTCTGTCAACAGAAAAATACTCTATACAATCCTGAGGCAGGTCGCTTTCTTTTATGATACCGGCTCTCATTGCGTCGTCGATATCATGGTTTATGTATGCAATTTTATCGGAAATTTTCACGATTTTCCCTTCGAGAGTAAAGGCCTTGCTCTCTTTTTTCAAAGAGCCGGAGTGGTGCAAAATGCCATCCAAAGTTTCTTGAGTGAGGTTGAGGTCTTCTATAATGGTTGCAACACGCACGGAATGTTCTGCATGGCGAAAGCCGGAATCCATAATTTCGTTGAGGACATCCTCTCCGCTATGGCCGAACGGTGTATGCCCGAGGTCGTGGCCCAGTGCAATTGCTTCTGCAAGGTCTTCGTTCAAGTTCAACGCACGTGTGATTGTTCTTGCTATTTGCGAAACCTCTAAGGTATGTGTCATTCTGGTTCTGAAATGGTCGTTTGTCGGTGAGAAAAACACCTGAGTCTTATGTTTTAATCTTCTAAAAGCTTTAGAATGTATTATTCTATCTCTATCACGCTGAAATTCTGTTCTCAAAGGACATTTTTCTTCTTCTTTTGCTCTGCCTTTTGAGAGTGCGCTTTTTGTAGCATAGGGGCTGAGTTCTTCCAGCTCTTTTCTTTCCTGCTGTTCTCTTATGTTTAAAGTTTCGTTATTTGTGAATGGCATCAGGTCTTTATCCCTTTTATATGAAGTACTTTCAGTTTTTATTTTAGCATGAATAAAGACACTTTTTTGTTTTAATACATTTGATGGAGTTGATAAGTTTTTGATAGAACTTTTTTGCTCTTTAAGAGGCATAAGATATTTACTTCTTCGTTCCGACTTCGTCGTCCCTCCTTCGTAGTCACTCC
>ERZ1643251.395-NODE-395-length-66377-cov-7.653674_pt1 | contig 66377 bp, 42 predicted proteins | sample MGYA00579261_ERZ1643251 | MGnify/ENA primary metagenome ERZ1643251 (study PRJEB29033, sample SAMEA4952267) | chicken gut metagenome | biome: Broiler Chicken; feature: Gastrointestinal Tract; material: Caecum | place: Ireland | collected 2018 | study: Broiler...
GCGCTATATTACGGAAAAATGATCGGGAGGGGACACGATGGACAAAGAAGAACGGGAAGTCGTTATAAATGGAAAGCCTGCTTTGGAACGCCTCTCCAAAGAAGACGCCGATTTATTTTACTCTGTGCTTTTGTCGCAGGTTCAAAAGTTCTGTCTTGCAAAACAAAATCAAGAGGGCGGAAAGAAATGCGAATAAAAGATTGACCGGAATAATTGAGCGCCATGGTGATAGGGCAAAAAAGCTGTGCGGCCCAGCGTTTATAATGTGATCAGGCGGGGGGGGGTGACTTTTGTTTGTTTCGGTAATAGGTGCAGGGGGATTCATAACCTGCCTGATAGATGAGTTCAGTGATCGGAGCTGTGCCGCGGTTATTTTCGATGAAGTCGCAGCGCAGACGGTTGAGGTAGTGGTTGAATGAGCATTCAAATAACTTCTTGAATAATCGGCTGAAATAGGAAACATTATACCCAAAATGTTCGCTGACATCCGTGATGGAGTCTATTTTTGAGAAATTATCATTCATATACTTTGCAATATCGACCATGAGCAAATGTTCTTTGTCATAGGGGATGGGTGTATAGTTTGTTGCGATGATTGCAAGGATATGGTCAACGAGGGCGGACGTCAGATACTCATTTTTGCGGTTCGTTGTGCTTTCAAGCACCTTCTGAAAGAGCGCGTGGATCTCCTTGTTGACTTCCACGTTGTCGAGCTTCGGGAAGGAGACGTTGAGGTAGTACTTGCGGAAGATGTGCAGGAATTTATAAGGGATCATCAGCGTTTCCGTCTCCGTCTCCTCCTCGGAATGGAACCGGTGGGAAAAGAAGGCGGGGAGAAAGACGGCCTCTCCGGGGTTTAGAATATCGCTGTCGGAAAGAAACGAATAGTGGACACGTCCTTTGTTTACGAACAGGATCTCGGTCGCGTTGTGGAAGTGCATTTCACATTCCGTGTTGTATAGCAAAATATGTGTGACTTTGTTTTTGTTGTCCCGTTCCGATTCATAAAAGGTATTTTTCATAGTCCGCATCTCCTATCCTTACAATATAACAGTATATCAGCCGTGTGATTTGCTGTCAATGCCTTTTTAGAGATCTTATGCCAAAATTTGCAATAAATCAAGAGGGAAAGGTCTATAAAAAGTAAAAAAATGCAATGAATGTGTGCGCAATTGCTATTGATTTATACGGGCGGATATCCTTATAATATAATCGGGCTCTGGAAGAAGAGCTGGAAGTTTGGTTTGCACGGGCGGAGAGAGGACCGGCAAATAAAAACAGCACAGGGACTGTCTGCCGTTTTTTTGAAACGAAAAGCGGGGGTGTGTCGGCCGCCCCTCAAACGGCAACGCGATCCGTGCAAAATATCTCTCAAGGCGGTGTGACTTCATGCAGAAAATAGTCACTTTCAGTTTTGACGACGGCGTCACGCAGGACAGAAAGCTCATCTCCCTTCTTAAAAAATACGGGTTGAAGTGTACCTTCAACCTCAATTCGAAGCTGCTGGGGAGTAAAGGCGCGCTTTCCAAGATCGCTCCCGACGATGTGAAAGAGGTCTATGCAGGGTTTGAGGTCGCCTCGCATACCTGCACTCATCCGTTGCTCACGCAGTGTTCGCCGGCGCGCATTGCCGAAGAGGTGGTCGGCGACTATCTGCGGCTGAGCGAACTTGTCGGCTACCCCGTGCGCGGCTTTGCCTATCCCGGCGGACGCCCCAACTGCGACCGCCTCGTCACCGAGATGCTGCGCGCCTGTACTTCGCTCGTCTATGCGCGCACCAATATTTCGACTTACGAGCTTTCCTTTCCGCGCGATTTGTTGCAGTGGGATCCGACCCTGCACATTCTCGACCTGCGTACAGACGAACTCATCGACCGGTTCGACGTCGCCAAAGAAGATTGTCTCCTGTATATCTGGGGCCATTCGTTTGAACTGGATCGTCCCGGCGGTTGGGAGCGCGCAGAAGCGGTTTTCGCCCGGATTGCGTCGCTGCACGGCGTAACGTGCATGACTAACATGGAAGTCTGCGATTGGATGAAGGAATTCCGCCTCCGCGCGTGAACTGCGTCCGCAGGGCAAAATCGCGTGAGTTCAAGGCAGAGTTTTGAGCGGGATCCGCGGGATATTGAAAAAATCGTGTTCCGCCTGGTTTGACGATCCAACCGTTTAACAGGAATCAGAGAGAAAAAGGAGAGAGAAACTGTGTTGAATTACATATTGATCGGATACGGTCAGAGAGGGAAATTTTATGCGGATTGTCTGCGCAAATTGGGAAGGGCGAATCTCGTTGCTCTTTGCGATACGCGGAAGTGCAAACTCGACCTCGCGAAAAAGAATTACGGTTTGAAAGACGAACAGCTCTTTTCCGATGCCGACACGCTCTTTGCAAAGGGTAAGATCGCCGATCTTGCCATCATCGCGTCCATGGACAGCGCCCATTACGGGCAAGCGGTCAGGGCGATGCGGCTCGGCTATCACCTTTTGTTGGAAAAGCCCATCGCGCAGACGGAGCAGCAATGCCGCGAGATCGCCGCGCTTGCAAAGGAGTTGGGACGAAAGGTATATGTCTGCCACGTCCTGCGCTATGCGCCCATCTATACATCCATTAAAGAGATGCTCGCGAGCGGTGCATTCGGCGAGGTCGTCACCATTTCGCAGACGGAGCATGTCGGTTGGTGGCATCAGGCGCACAGCTATGTTCGCGGCAACTGGCGCAGGAGTGAAGATACTTCCCCGATGATTGTTGCAAAGTGCTGCCACGACCTCGATTTGTTCGCATGGCTCATTGATAAAAAGTGCGAAAAGGTCTCCTCGTTCGGCTCGCTTTACTACTATAACCGCGATCACGCACCTGCGGAAAGCGGCGATTACTGTTACAGCTGCAAATTGAAAGATACCTGTGTCTATAACTGTCTGAAATTCTACACCAAATACCCCGCCTTTGCGTTTGCCTCGGGACAGTACCTTGGCGACGGGGAGGACAAGCAGGCGATCGTCGAATGTTTCAGCAGGGAAGACAATCCGTACGCGCGGTGTGTTTTCAAGTGCGACAACGACGTCGTTGACCATCAGGTGGTGAATATGCTCTTCGAGGGGGGCATCACGGCGCAGCTCACCATGACGGCGTTCTGCGAGGGTGGCATCCGCACCATCCGCGTCCATGCGACGAAGGGATTTATCGAGGCAAGCATGCTCGATAACGTCATCCGCTATGAGATCTACGGACAGGAGACAAAGGAGCTGCACGTTGCCGTGGGCGAGACGTTCGGCGGTCACGGCGGAGGAGATGAAAAGCTTGTAGAGGACGTTGTCAACGACCTGGAAGGAAATCGCAATTCTTTGTGCCTTACATCCATCGATCATTCGGTCATGAGTCATTTAATGGGATTTGCGGCGGAAGAATCGCGTGTGCACGGCGGGGAAATCGTTGAAGTACGTTGATCCCATCGGGATAAAAGCGGAATTCCGTGCAGGCGGGATATTCGTGAAAATAAAATAAACCACGATAAGGAGAGGTTCAAAATGAAGAAAAAAGTTTTGGCGATCATTACGGCGTGCCTGTTTTCGGCTCTGTTCGCATTGGGCGGGTGTACGCCTTCGTCCGAACGGCCGGGCGGCGGAGGTGATGATGAATTCGGGCTTGCCACCACGATCGACAATAACAGAACAACGCTGTTCGTCAGCAATTTCAACGGCGGATTCGGTGAGCGGTGGCTGAAAGCTGCCGCAAAGCGCTATGAAGAACTCCACAAGGATGACGTCTATGAGAAAGGGAAAAAGGGCGTTCAAATCTGGATCGATAACAGTAAGACGGGCGGGAAGGATACGCTTGCAAACATCGAAAGCAGCCGCGACGCCATCTTCTTCACGGAGTATGTCTATGCGAGCGACTACGCCGACAGCGGTAAGGTGCTCGATCTTTCGAGTATCATCAAAGATCCTCTTACGGAATACGGGGAAACGAGGTCCATTAAGGACAAGATGACAAAGGAGCAGCAAGATTATTTTGTTCTCGGTAGCGGCGAAAACATCGAATGTTACGTTCTCCCGCATTATCAGTCCTTCCGCGGGATCGTCTACGACGTCGATCTTTTTGAGAATGAACTGCTTTATTTTTCCGCCAATGAAAACAACGGGAACGACGGCTTCATCACGTCGAAAGATGATACCCGTTCCGCAGGCCCTGACGGACAGAGCCCCTCGTATGATGACGGGTTGCCGTCAACATATGAGGACTTCTTCAAACTCTGCGACAGAATGGTCGAGCAGGGGATCAAGCCCGTTATCTGGTCGGGCAGCAATCAGGCGTATTTCACCGACTTTTTGGCGGCGCTCGCGCTGGATTACGAGGGACTTGACGACGCGATGCTCAATTTCACGTTCGCCGGCACTGCATACAATTTGGTCGAATCGATCGGACAGGACGGGAAGATCGCGTTCATGAACGACGCTGAAGAGGGGACCGGCGTTGACATCTCGCCCAACAACGGCTATCTTCTTGCCAAGCAGGCGGGCAAATACTATTCTCTGACGTTTGCCGAGCAGCTCTTGCAGAGCAAATATATCGCATCCGGATCGATGGGAACGCTGAGCCATACGGACGCACAGAAAAACTTTATCAACTCCCGCCCGAGTTCCACCGAACAGGATATCGGCATGATCATCGAAGGCTCCTTCTGGGAAAACGAATGCGCGGACATGAACTATTTCAACGTCGCCGAAAAACAGTACGGTGAGGCGTTCAGCCGTGAGAACAGAAGGTTCGCTCTGATGCCTTATCCTAAGGCAACGGAGGATGAGGTCGGGGACAAAGTCACGCTTACCGATTCGCTCATGTCGGGCGCGTTCATCCGCGGCAACGTTACGGGCGTCGAAAAGGATCTCGCACTCGACTTTTTGCAGTTTCTCTATACCGATGAGTCGCTGCGCGAATTCACGCAGTATACAAGCGCTCCTAAGGCATTGAATTATGATATTACAGGGGTAGAAGGTCTCTCTTATTTTGCGCAGTCGGTGTTTGACATGAAGAATCGTGCAGATATCGTGTATCCTTACAGCAGTGCGCCTATCTATGCAGATCAGCCTTCGTCGTTCGAACCTACGTCATTTTATCAGACGACCGTGCATCAGGGCGCGGGGAACGTACCTTATACCTACCCGTCGAGGGCCATGTATGACGATGGTGTTACGGCATTACAGTATTTCAACGGATTGTCGGTTTCGCGGTCGGAGTCGGCGTGGAAGAGCGCTTACGAAAAATACTTCGTATCGTGATCGGATGGGAGAAAAATGATGGTGGGGACAAGAGTAAAAACTCTTTTTAAGAATAAAAGCGAACGGAAACGCCTGCTGTTTTATTCGCTGATGATCGCGCTTCCGCTCGCACAGGTCGCAATTTTCTATTTCGGTGTAAACATCAACTCCATTCTGCTCGCGTTCAAGGAGTACGACGGGGGCACCTATCATTGGGTCGGGTTTGAAAATTTCCGTAATGTGCTTACGGAGATCTTCACCGATCCCACGGCAGAGTGGCGTTTTGCGTTCAAAAATACGTTTATCGCATGGATCGTATGCACGGGCATCGGGATGACGCTGGCGCTCTTCTTTTCCTATTATCTCTTCAAAAAAGGGATCGGAAAGAATTTCTTCCGCGTCATGCTCTTCATGCCGTCCATTATATCGAGTATCGTTATGGTCATTCTGTTTACATATTTTGTAGATAGTTTTATTCCGGAACTTGCGATGCGATATTTTGGTGCAGAGATCAGAGGATTGCTTTCCAATCCCGATACGACCATGCTCATGATTTATCTGTATAATATACTCATGGGTTTTGGGACGAACGTGTTGCTTTTGTCCAGCGCCATGTCCTCTGTCTCCGATTCCATCGTGGAGGCGGCACAGCTGGACGGGGCAAACAATCTGCAGCTCTTCTGGCACGTCGTATTTCCGCAGATTTTCCCTACGTTTGTCACGATATTCATCGTCAGTGTTGCGAATTTGTTCGCAAACCAGCTTAATTTGTACAGTTTCTACGGTGCATATGCGGAAGCGAAATATGTGACGGTCGGATACCTTCTCTACAAACGTACGGTGTCTGCGGCGAATGCGCAGTATCCCGATCTTGCCACCATCGGTATTTTGCTTACGATTGTCATTATTCCCGTCACGCTGGGATTGAGAAAACTACTTGAAAAGGTAGGGCCTTCGGATGAGTGAGCATACTGAAATCGCAAAAAAGGGCAAAAAGGGCGTATCGCCCCTGATGGTCGTTCTGTTTATTCTGCTGATCATCTATACATTGTTCATGCTGCTCCCGCTCTTCTGGGGACTCGGACAGTCGCTGATGGACGGCAACAGGCTGGATTCCACGGTCATTCCGTGGCCGTCCGATTGGAAATTTTCCAACTATATTGATGCGTTCGAGCATTTCTACGTTCCCGTACAGGCCGAGAGCGGCACTGTCTATCCCACGCTCGTCTATATGTTCGGCTACTCCCTCGTCTATGCGGTGGGATCCGCCCTGGTGGCGACGTTCGTTCAGTGCCTTGTTGCGTACCTTACCTCTCGCTTCAATTATGTGCTGAGCAGGATCATCAATGTCTTCGTGCTCGTTGCCATCGCGCTGCCCATCGTCGGGTCGCTTCCCAGCGAAATTCAGATGGCGCAGTCGCTTGGTCTGTATGATACGCTCTTCGGGATATGGATCATGAAAGGGCATTTTATCTCTATCTATTACCTTGTATTTTTTGCAAGGTTCAAAACGTTCTCAAAATCGTATGAGGAGGCGGCGCAGATCGACGGTGCGGGGCATTTGCGGATTTTCGTTTCCATCATGCTGCCGCTTGTGAAAAATTTGTTCTGGACCATTTTTCTCATTCAGTTCATTGCATTCTGGAACGATTACTACACGCCGCTCGTGTATATGCCTTCCTATCCGACGGTGGCATACGGGCTGTGGTATTATAATCAGAGCACGGAAAACGCGCTCACCCTCCCCATGAAGGTGACCGGATGTATTCTCATGCTCATCCCTGTTCTGATTCTGTTTGCCATTTTCAGTAAACGTCTGATGGGCAATCTGACGCTGGGCGGGGAAAAAGAGTAGGTCAAGGAGAAAGTATATGAAACAAAGAATACGTTATAAAATCGGTGCGGTGTGTGTATCGGCGGTTCTTCTGCTGAACACGGGATTCGGTCTGTTCTCCTCGTCCCGTGCTTATGCGACCGTAGCGGATGAGGCAACGGCGTCGGATACACAGACGGGCGACGAGACGCCCGTATTTTCCGAGATCGTGCTGGAGGAAAGCTACAAGAAGGGGATGAGTCTGTCGATCCCCCGCGTCACGATGGCGTTGGGCGGGAATCAGTATATTGCAACGGCGGTCTTGCATCGTCCAGACGGAAGTGCGCGTTCGGTATCCGGAGCGGAAACGCTCGATATGGCGGGGGAATATACGCTTGAATATACTGCTGCCGCAAACGGAAGAACGTTTTCCGCTGAAAAGAAATTTTCCGTCTATCAGCCCAAGTTTGAAATCAGCGACGGAACGGACGGAGCGGAATACCGGCAGGATATGGAACTGCACGGGCATGGTGCAGGTGCGTCGGGCACGGAACTCACGGAGACGATGTCGGGCGAGTATATCAGCCTTGAAGAGGGGCAGACGCTTACCATTCATGACTATTTTAATATTACAAAGGCGACGTCGCGCGAGCCGATCTTTGAGGCGGCGATCATTCCGTCCGTCGTCGGAACGGAGGATTTCAGCACGCTTACCGTGCGATTTGTCTCCAAGAGCGACCCGAGCCAATATCTGGAAGTCGTCGGAAATCACTCCGATTACAACAACTGTACCTATTTTCTGGCGGGCGCCAACACACAGACGGTGTCGGGCTACGAATCGTCGCAGGGGACCATTCATGTCGGGAACACCTGGGGCGCGCCGTACAGCGGTTCTTTCCGCGCAACGCCCAATAACAATATGACGCTTGCGCAGAATACGTTGAAAATTTATTTCGACTATGAGACCAAGTGCGTTTACGCCAATCAGGCAAAGGGGTTCGTCATCGATCTCGACGATCCGAGATACTTCGGAACACTTTGGGACGGATTCGAGGACGGAGAGGTGTACATCGAAATCAGCGCAAGCCGCTATCAGGGCGCCAAACCTGCGCAGTTCCTCATTTTGCAGGCGGGCGACATCGATTTGACGGAGCAGAGCGTGATCGATACAGAGGAGCCTGAAATTTTGGTCGATTTCGGGGAGTATTCGGAAGGCGATCTTCCCGTCGGCGTGACCGGCAGGGAATACGCGCTCTTCCCCGCCACGGCGACCGACTACTTGAGCGGCGCGTGCGAAGTGGATGTCAAAGTCTGGGCACGCTACTATACGTCGCAAAAATATGAAGTGGAAGTAAAGGACGGGAAATTTACGCCCGACATTGCCGGGCAGTATGTGGTGGAATACCGTGCGGCGGACGTTTCGGGCAATGAGGCGATCAAACTGCTTTTCCTCGATGTAGCGGAGCAAACGCAGCCGGTGAGCATCTCTTTAACGAACACGCCTCCGGCGGCAAAAACAGGCGAATATGTTGCCTTTGCCGACATTGCCGCACAGGGCGGTTCGGGGAAACTTTCTGTTACGACGCAGGTCACTTTTAACGGGGAGGCTGTCGCGTTCACCGGGGATGGCTTCCGCGCCGAAAAGGCAGGGGAGTATCTTGTTTTCGTAACGGCGACCGACTATGTGGGACAGAGAACGACAGAAACATACTCTGTTCAGGTCACGGCGAATGATGCTCCGGTCTTTATTGATGAAATTGTTCTTCCTGCATATCTGATCGAGGACAGTCAATATACGTTTGAGCCCGTATATGCCTATGACTATACATCGGGAAACGGGGCGCAGCGTATCAAGGCAACGCTCGTTACGGAGGATGCGAACGGGACGGCGGAGCATTTGGATGATACCTATACGCCAAATGTTGAGAATCATCTCGACGCTGTTAAGATCTATTATAAGGCGACCGTTAACGGAAAGACCGTGCAGAGCGATCCGACAACGATTCAGGTATGTTCCGTCGGGACGGGTAACAATGTGGATATTTCCAAATATTTGATTTCGGACGGCACGCAGGTTACGGCGACGGGGGAAGGAATGATACTCAAAGCCGACCGTGATGGAGCGACGGCGGATTTTGCCAATCCTCTTCTTGCGGATGGGTTGACGTTCACGTTCGACGTCGATTCGGATGCAAATTCCTTCTCCCGTCTCAACGTCTATTTGCGCGACAGCATTGACCCCGACGAATGTATCAAGTTGAGCTATGCAAAGTCCTCGCAAAACGCCTCTTTTCTCTCGGTGAATGACGGAGCACAATATTCCATCGCGGCATCCTTCTTCGGCGGGAGCAATTATGATTTTGGTATTCGTTTCGATAACAAGACGTGCGTAGCATCGTACGAGACGGAAGTGCGTATCACGGTGGACAAAACCATTACAGGTGCGGATTTCAGCGGCTTTTCGAGCGGGAAGGTGTATGTGACGTTTGAGTTTGAAGGCGTCGGGGCTGAGGCTGCGATCGTCTTGAGCGAGCTTGGCGGGCAGCGGATGACCAGCATCACGACCGATCTCGTGAAACCGAAGATCTCCCTTGTGAACGAGCTTTCGGGGAGATATTCCCTCGGCGACATCGTCGAACTCACGACAGCAATAGCGGTGGACGTGCTTGATCCGAATATTACTGCTTCCTATACGGTTTATGCGCCCGACGGGAGTATTGCCAAGGATATCAACGGAACGGAGCTGAAGGAGATTCCCGTCGATACGTCCTTCCAACTCAGATTGGACGCTTACGGCGTCTATCGGGTGGCATATACGGCGACCGATTGGAACGGCAGGGCGGAGCAGACGTTCAGTTACGTTCTGGAAGTCGTGGACGCGATCCCGCCCGTCATCATTCTAAACGGGGAAGTGCCGGCAGAGGCGACGGTAGGTTCTGCAATCGAGATCCCGCTTGCGCGTGCCGTCGATTTTATTGACGGGGTGCGCGACGTCTATGCTTATATTCTCGCCCCCGACGGCAGATACCGCGCTTACGCCGACGGGATGACGTTCGATCTTGCAGGGGATTATACCGTTGTGTACTACGCTTTCGACGAGTCCGGCAACACGGCAAAACTTGTGTATACCATTCAGGTGAAGTGAGGTGCCTCATGCGTAAAAAGTTTACAGGAGCAATTGCGGCAGTTTTATCGTTATCTGTTTGCCTGAGTATCGCAGGATGTGCGGGCAATTCGGATAATGCGGAGGGAGACGTCCCCAAATTGGAGATCGGAAGCGCAGAACAGACGGATTCCCCTGCCTGGACCGAAAAAGCCGTCTCAATTCCCGAGTACGATAAAATCGGTTCCATGCTGTTTGAAAACGGGCAGAGCGATTATTCGATTGTGATCGCAGCGGATGCGGCGACGAATACCTACACGGCGGCAAGCGAGCTCAACTACTTTGTTTCCCTCGCTTCGGGCGTCAGTTTCTCCATTCTGGAGGCGGACAGCGCCGTGTGGTCGGAGAGCGCGCATTATATTTCCATCGGGGACAATGCCGTGTCCGAAGCGGCGGGCGTCACCGTTCCGGAAACGCTCAATTCGCACGGCTTTGTCGTGCGGACAGTCGGCGAGTCTCTGTTTTTGCAGGGTGTTACGTCCACGGGGGATATCTTTGCGGTTTACGACCTTCTCTCCAAAGTGCTTGGATACGAGTATTATGCGGACGACGAGGTCGCCATCGCCGAGGCGGATAGTTTAGCCTGTCCGGATTTCGACTATACAGACGAGCCGGATATTGAATATCGTTCCACCCAGATTGGCTATCAGAACGGTTTGGTGTCCACGCGTTATAAGACGGTTTCCGCAAAGTTCATGGCACCCGAAGGCGTATCGACATGGCATAATTCGCTGCAATATATCCCCTATAATGTGTACGGTACGCAATATCCGGAATGGTTCGCGACCGATTTGCAGGGGTTGTGCCTGACGGCGCACGGTGATCCAGCAAAGTATGAAAAGCTGGTGCAGACCGTTGGAGACAAGATGAGGACGGTCATCTCCAACAATCCTGACGGGGATACCATCGCGTTTACGCACATGGATGTGGGAACGTGGTGTACCTGCGAGGACTGCACGGAGCTTAAAACAAAATACGGGACCGACTCTGCAAGCATGATCATCTTTATGAACGACGTCGTGGACTATGTGGAGACGTGGCGGGAGGAGACGTACCCCGAACGCGACAACATCCGCTATCTGTTCTTTGCCTACACGGCGACAGTGCAAGCGCCCGTGAAGGAAGAGAACGGAACGATCGTCCCTATTGACGAAGATGTAAAATTTCATGATAAGCTCGGCGTCATCTATGCGCCCATTTCTTCCGATTTCTTCCACGGAAAGAACGAGCCGCAGAATTCCTCTTACTTGAAACAGATGCAGGAATGGAATGCCTTAGCGGGCGAGAACATGTATTACTGGTTCTATCAGTCCTACTTTTATAACTATTTCCTGTTTTACAATAATTTCGATTCTATGCAGGACAACTACCGTGCGGCAGTCGATAACGGTGCGGTATGGATGTACGATCAATCGCAGTACAACAATGCGGCTTCTACGGGCTTTCAGATGCTGAAAGTATATCTTTCCTCCAAACTCATGTGGAATGTCGATGCCGACGTTTCCGCGCTCACGCAAAATTTCTTTGAGCGCTATTTCAAGGCAGCGTCCGATACAATGTACGAATTGTTCACGGGAATGCGCCTCAATAATCTGTGGATGTCGGAAAGTCTTGGCGTAAGCGGATGGATCGGAACGCGGATCAATACGAGCGAGTACTTCAAACTCAATACGCTGCTCGAATGGGAGGCGCTTATTGAGCAGGCATACGAAGATATTGAGCCTTTGAAAACAAGCGATCCGGATGCTTATCAAAAAGTGTATGATCGTATCAATCTCGAAAGTTTGTCTGTTCGGTATTTGCTTATCGATTTGTACGGCACGCAGATCTATACGACGCAGGAGCTTTATGATCTTAAACAGCAGTTCAAACAGGATTGCGCCGATCTGAACATAACGCGTCTTTCCGAGGGCGAACTGATCACTGTTCTGTGGTCGCAGTGGGGCATTTGACGGAGGAAAATCAAGTGAAAAAGAAATTTTTGGTATTTTTGATCGTCTTGTGCACGTTCTGTTTCACGTTGGGGTTCGCTGCCTGTTCGGATAATTCCGAGGATGACGATACCACGCCCCGCATCGAACTTCCTGTCGAGGCGCTCGAACTTGAAGTGGGGCAAACGGCGCAGATAACGCCCGTTGTGAAGAATGCGGAAGGAACGGTGCTTTGGCAGTCCTCGGCGCCCGCCGTTGCGTCTGTCGATCAGACGGGGCTCATCACGGCGAATGCTGTCGGAGAGTCCGTCATCACTGCCTTCATTGACAGCACGGTCTTTAATGACATTACCGTTACGGTCGTTGCGAAGGGGGATGAACCGTCTATTACTTTCTCTTCAGACAGCTATACGATGTCGATGTATGACAATCTTGTTTTATCGCCCACGTTCGTGCAGTGTAGCGAAACGCCTGTATGGAGTTCTTCGGACGAATTGGTTGCGACGGTGGAGAGCGACGGAAGCATTGTCCCGCATGGGTTCGGAAGAACACAGATCACGGTTGCCTGCGGGGAAATTTCTGCATCGGTTTCGGTGACGGTGGAGGAAACGACGGAGTTGCCTACGCTTTCGTTTAACCGTGAAGAACTCGAACTTCTTGTAGGCGGCGAACTCACCATTGAACCCGTCGTCCGTTTTGGCGGTAGGGAGGTGACGGGATTCACGGCGGAGCTGACTTCGCTCGACCCGTCCGTTGCAACTGTATCGGACGGAAAAGTTAACGGCATTTCGGCAGGGAAGACGCAAATTGACGTGCGCGTCAGTTATCGCGGATATGATTTTGCGGAGAGAGCGATCCCCGTCGTTGTAAAAGATGATGTCAATATTGTATTGTCTTCCAACGCCGTACAGCTTTATACGAAGGAGATCGATTCTTACGACTATAAGAAAACACAGCAGATCACTGCGGAGATTTATGTATCAGGGATCAAGGAAAACGATGCGACAGTTACATGGTCTGCGGAAGATGATGCCATAGCCGGCGTATCGTCAGACGGAACGATTTCGGCAAAATCTGCGGGGACTACGACAATTACGGCAACGTATAGCCGCAATGGCGAAACATATACCGCAACCGTAAATGCTGATGTTGTGACGTCGGTCGCGACGTACGAAAGGCGCGAACTTGTCCTTTCCTCGCAAGATTCGTTTACATTCGACATCCCCTTTGAATCGGGTGAAACGTTCGTCGGCATGAAGATCGGCGGAAACGAGGTGGCGGCGTCGGCGCAGAGCAATGCGGTCACGGCAGTCGCATCCGCACTTACTCCCTATTACGGCGAGCAGGAAGTGCGGGTGGAGACGGACAGGGCGATTTATGTATTCCCGTCCCTGCTCGTCACGAAATCCATTTCGACAATGGACGATTTGCAATCTATCGTCTATACAGCCGGAAATACCATGGGCGGGTACTTTGTCCTTGCAAACGATATTCAGGCGGGTAATGACGTCGATTTCAGGCTGCTCACCGTGTGGTCGAATGTCGGGAACGCCGGCTTTATCGGAACGTTTGACGGCAGGGGTCACGGCATCTATGGCCTCAATATCCATCAGAACGGGCTGTTCAACTGCATCGGTGCGGCGGGTGTCGTCAAAAATCTCGCGCTCGTGGATGTGACGGGAACGGGCTTTGCTATCGCCACGGAGTGCCGCGGCACGGTGGACAATGTGTTTGTAACATCGGAAACCAAGGAAAGCCTCGTCCAGATGTCAGATGACAGCGCGATCACTAACAGCTTTGCGATTCTTTCGGCGGAAGGCAGCAATGTGGTCGGCACAATTTACAGCGCAACCTGCGTCATCAAGAATGTTTACGGTTATGCGGGCGGAATGATCCGCTATACCGATTATTCGCAGGCGGCGGAGCCGACTATCTTCGCCTCGACGGACGTTGCCCGTCTGCGCGCGGAACTTGCAACGAAAGATTTGTCCGGTTATGATACGGAATATTGGAAGGTCGTCGGCGGTACGCCCGTCTTTGCCTCCTGCGAGAGCCTGACGGAGGCGGTCCCTGAAATTGCGCTCGGCGAGGAGTATATGCTGCCCGCGGGGCAGGCAATGGCGGTGACGGCAAGCGGGTACGCGGCGATCTCCTTAAAGACGCCCGTCGAGGGCGTGCTGTTGGAGGACGGCGTTCTCACGCTTACAAAGAGCGCCGAAGTGACCTTCGTTGCGACGGGGCTCTGGGGAACGACTGCCGAAAAGACGGTGAAATTCACCGTCGTGGACGGGGAGATGTTCGACCGCACCGATGAGCAGCTTTTTGACTACGAACTTGGCGCGGACAGCGTCACGTTCACGCTCCCTCAGGATATTTCCGATGTCGTGCGGCTCTCCGTCGGAACGGGCGCCTATGCGGAAAAGGGCGAAGGATTCACCCTTTCGGAAGGGAAGGTCACCATCGAAAGGGCGCTTTTGGAGAGCGCCTCCAAGACATACGGCGACTATGAGATCACCCTCACGGACGGCACCGATTACTACACCTATGCCTGCTCGTTCGTGACGAAGGTCATCGTATCGCTTGCCGATCTTGAGAGTATCCGCACCAAAGGCGATACGCTCGACGGATACTTCATTCTGGGACAGAGCTTCACGGCAAACAACGATACGGCAATGCAAAAACTCATCGGGGCATGGAGTTCGGATGCTAACAAGGGCTTTGTCGGGATCTTCGACGGGCGCGGGCATTCCATTACGGGCCTGAAACTCACCAATCAGGGTCTGTTCCGCTGCATGGGCAGGGGCGTCGTACGCAATCTTGCGCTCATTGATGTTGATGTAGAAGGAGTGGATGCCGATACGGCGCCCGCACCGCAGTACACGGTCTCCGTGTTCGGGGATGCCGACTGCCAGAGTACGACGTTTGAAAATCTCTTCATCAGCACCAATGCGAAAGGGATGATCCACAATACGTACGGGAACATCACGATGAAGAACATCGTGTTCGTTACTTCGGCAGAGGGCAGCGGCTATCTTTCCAATTCTGGCGGAAGTGCTAACGGCGGATCGTACACGATCGAGAACGCGCTTGTCGTCGGGACGGGCGAATTCCGTTTTTACGATGGAACGCCCGTCCTCATGAACACTGCCGTCTATGATTCTGCGGAGGCACTGCTTGCGACGCTCGATGCGGACAGCTTTGCAGGTTGGAGCAGTTCGTTCTCGTTTGCGGACGGGAAACTCCTCTTCGGCGGAGTTACCGTTCTTGGTTAAAAGGTGATAAACTTCTGCGGCGGGACGGCTTGTTGCGCAGCAGAAGATAAATCAGAAAAATGAGGTGGAAAAATGAGAGGAAAAACAGGCAGATTGAAAGTTGTTGTTTCCATGTTTATGCTGATGGCGCTTTTCGTGTTCGGTGCGGTATTCATGACCGCCTGTGAGAGCGGGTGCGCGCATGAAAACATGGAACATCATGCGGCAGTTTCTGCAACCTGTACGCAGACGGGCAATTCCGAATATTGGACTTGTCCGGACTGTGACAAGATTTTTGCGGACGAGGGCGGAACGGAAGAACTTTCCGCGATTCCTGAAATTGCAAAAACAGCTCATGATTGGGATACGGCATACCGGAACGACGAAAACGGACATTGGCATAAATGCCGGAATTGCGATGCGACTTCCGCATCCGAGCCGCATACCGTTGTGGCGATCGGCGAAGAAAAGCCTGCGACCTGCACGGAGGACGGCGTCACGGCAGGGGAAAAATGTTCCGTCTGCGGCTATGTGATCGAAGAACAGAAAACGTTGAGTAAGTTGGAGCATAAACTTACACATTTCAATGCCAAGGAAGCAAATTGTTCCTCGGTTGGCAATATTGAGTATTGGTATTGTGAGCGTTGCGAGGGCTATTTCACCGATGAGGCAGCCAACCAAAAAGTAGAGCAGGCGGACATCGTCATCGCGATCGACCCTTCCGCGCATAAGTTCGGTGAAATGCAGGCAGAGGTTGCCGCAACGTGTACGACGGCGGGTACAAAGGCATACAAGGACTGCGAATACTGCAAGAAACACTTTGACGAGAGCGGAGCGGAGATTGCCGATCTGACGATCGACATCGACCCTTCCGCGCACAAGTTCGGCGAAATGCAGGCAGAGGTTGCCGCAACGTGTACGACGGCGGGTACAAAGGCATACAAGGACTGCGAATACTGCAAGAAACACTTTGACGAGAGCGGAGCGGAGATTGCCGATCTGACGATCGACATCGACCCTTCCGCGCACAAGTTCGGCGAAATGCAGGCAGAGGTTGCCGCAACGTGTACGACGGCGGGTACAAAGGCATACAAGGACTGCGAATACTGCAAGAAGCATTTTGATGCAGAGGGCAAGGAAATTACCGATCTGACGATTGCAATCGATCCTTCCGCGCATAAGTTCGGTGAAATGCAGGCAGAGGTTGCCGCAACGTGTACGGCGACGGGCGTCAAGGCGCACAAGGACTGTGAATACTGCAAGAAGCATTTTGCGGAGGACGGTACGGAGATTGCCGATCTGACGATCGACATCGACCCTTCCGCGCACAAGTTCGGCGAAATGCAGGCAGAGGTTGCCGCAACGTGTACGACGGCGGGTACAAAGGCATACAAGGACTGCGAATACTGCAAGAAACACTTTGACGAGAGCGGAGCGGAGATTGCCGATCTGACGATCGACGCTTTGGGGCATTCCTACACGGAGATCGTAATTTCCGCACAGCCGGAAAAACTTACATATTTTGTCGGTGAGAATTTCGATGCGACGGGTATGGAGGTCACGGCGACCTGCACACGCTGCCAGGAGAAGATAACGGTTCCCGATTATACGCTTTCGGACAATACCTCCCTTGAAAAGGGCGCCAAAACTGTCGTCGTCACCTGGGGCGAGGAAACGCTCACGGTGAATGTCTCTGTCAGCGTATATGAAAAACACGATCTGCTGCAAGAGGGCAGCTATGCCGACTTTGTATATGCCGCGTCGGGCGATCTGACGGCAACGGCAAAACAGTCTTTCAGCGGCGAAAACGGAAAACTCCTTTACAACGGAACGGCGTATGAAGTCTTTTTCTCGGGCGCTTCCCTCACCTTGAAGGAGGCGACTGTCAAGGGGCTGCTCGGCGAAAAGACGTACGGCGACTTCGCGGTGACGCTCATCACAGATTCTTTCGATCAATACGAGATGAATATTGCCATTGTGACGAATGTCATCGACAGCGCGGACGATTTAACGGCGATCACGCAGGCGAATAAGGGAACCGCGCTTGTGGACGGCTATTATATCGTCACGGCAGATTTCGACGCCGCCGAGGCGGGAATTAAGATGACGGGCTCGGCAGGCGGAAATACCTGGTCTGCGAAGGCTGTAAGTTTTGCAAGTATTGACAGCGTCAGTTTTGACGACGCAAATCAATACTACGACGTCGGGTTTAAGGGCATTTTTGACGGCAGAGGACACACGATCGCCAACCTCAACACGTTCGCATATAAGTATCGCGGCACGGGCGGTCTGTTCGGACAGCTTTTGGATGGTTCCGTTGTCAGAAATATCGCGTTCACCGATGTTACCGTCAACGGCAGATACGGCGCGGTGCTGGTCGGCGAGACGTGCGCGTTCGACGGCTTGCTCGAAAACGTCGTGATCACGGTCAAGGGTGTAAATCTTACAAACACCACCGATACCGTCAAGATCCTTTGGGCGCTGACGGGCGGCGAGATCAGGAACTGCCTGTTCGTCGGTGTGGATACGGTCGGCTTCGGCGTCGGCGATACGGACGCTTCCAACGTGATGTATGTCGCAGAGGCAGGTAAGTTTGACAATTCCGGCACCACGAAATATGACGATCTGCTTGGCTATACAAGCGTGAACGCCATGTTTGCGGCGCTCAAAGAGGAGAACGTGCTTTCGGACTGGAATTGCGGAATAACTTATGCGGACGGCGTGATCTTTTTCAACGGAGCGGTTGCGGCAAAGCCCGCTATTGTGGTATCCTATGAATGCGAAAACAACGAGATCACGCGCGGTACTTCTGTCACGTTCACAACGGACGGCTATGTACAGATCACCTTGAAGGAGCCCGTGGAAGGCGTCTCCATTCAAGAGAATATTCTTACTGTTGCGGGGACGGTCGCGGAGAATGCCGAGTTCACCGTTCTTGTCACCAGCACGCTGAACGCAAGCGTCACGCAGGAGATCACGTTCAAAGTTATCCGTGCTTATACCGCTGAAACCATAGCAGAAGCGCTCGATTTCTCCTTGGAAGATGAGAACAGCGCCGCTGCGGTAACGATCGATGGAACGGTAGAGCGGATCGTTGCAGGTTCGGTTGCGGTGACGGAAGGGATAACGTATCAAAGCGAAACGCTCACGCTCACGAAGGCTGCGCTTACTGCGCTCCTGAACGGCAAGGCGTATGTCGAAGGACTTACCGTAAATATTTATACCTCTGCCGATAAGAATTACACCGCAACGGTGAATATCGCCACGATGCTCATCGACAGCGCGGACGATTTGACGGCGATCACACAGGCGAACACGGCAGCTACGATCGATGCTTACTATATCGTCACGAAGAATATTGATGCAAGCACGGCAGGTGTTACCGTAAATTGTACGGGAAACGGACAGACTTACCAAAACGTTGTGCGCTTCGTAAATAACGATGACGTAGATAGCAGTACCGCAGGCTTTTCAGGAATTTTTGATGGCAGAGGGCACATCATCTCAAACATCACTTCCTACGCGTATGGTTATAACGCATTGGGCGGACTGTTCGGACAGCTTCTCGAAGGTTCGGTCGTGAAGAATATTGCCTTTACCGAAGTGACTGCGGTGGGAAGGTATGGCATCATTCTTGTCGGGGAGTCGCAGGATTTCGGCGGCGCGCTTGAAAATGTCGTGATCACCGTGAAAGATACAGATCTTTCCGGAAGCGGAGCACATACCTGCGCATACATTGTCGCAAATCTTGCGGGAGGGACGTTTGAGAATTGTTTGTTCGTCGGGGTCGGAACGATTTCGACAGGCGGATCTTCCGGGAGTGCGGCAAACGTCATGTCCGTTGCGACGACACGGCAGGATCAGGGAGGGTTCCATTGGACAGGCGTAGAGACGTTTACAAAACAAACCGTCTATGCTTCAGTGGAAGCCATGTTCACAGCGCTTCAAACAGAGGATCTTTTGCAGGATTGGGGCGATATTACCTATTCGGACGGCGCGATTTTCTTTAACGGCGCAAAAGTTCTGGAAAACAGTATCGCTTAAAAATTCAGGGGCAAGAAGTTATGCAGCCATTTCATGAAATTCTGGAAACGCCTGTAAAGGGTGTGTATGACGTCATTGTATGCGGGGCGGGCCCCGCGGGGATCGGCGCTGCCGTCTCCGCGGGGAGAGCTGGCGCAAAGACGCTGCTCATCGAACAGTGCGGAAGCGTCGGCGGAACGTCCACGGTGGGGCTCATGAGCCACTTTACGGGAACGGTCGATCACAAGTTTTACCGCGAAATTTTACGGCGTGCAAAGGAGAAAGATCTCTTCGATTTTGCGGAAGATTTCTTTATCGATCAGGAAAACCTTAAGCTTGTTTACCTTGAAATGCTGGAGGAGGCAAACGTTGAAATTCTCCTCTACACTTTCGTGAGCGATGCCGTCAAAGAGGGCAATGCCGTTAAGGGCGTGGTCGTGGAAAACAAGAGCGGACGGGGCGTCTACCTTGCGCATACGGTCATCGACTGCACGGGCGACGGCGACGTTGCGTTCAAAAGCGGCGCGGCGTTCTTTGCGGGACGGGAGACGGATGGCGTGGAGCAGCCCGCAACGCTGATGTTCAAGGTCGGCGGCGTGGATATGCAAAGGGCGTGCCTGCCCGGTTCGTTCGAGACACAAGTTCCCACACAAAAAGGGGAGTTGCAGGCGCTTGCAAAGCAAAAACTTCCCTATCCCGCAGGGCACGTCCTTTTGATGAAGACGCCCGTTCCAGGGGTCGTGTGCTGCAACATGACGAACGCCGTCGGCATCGACGGAACAAAGGCGGAGGATCTGACGCGTGCGGAGATCTCCTGCCGCAAACAGCTCGCTCCCATCATCGCCTTCTTGCGGGAATACGCGCCTGGATATGAAAACTGCTATCTTCTGACGACGGCTTCTCTCATCGGCATCCGCGAGACGCGCCACTTCAAGGGCGTCAAGTCCATTACCGAAGAGGACATTCTCGCCGCAAGGCAGTTTGACGATGCCGTCGTGTTCGGTGCGTGGTTCAATTTTGACGTGCATAACATGACGGGCGCGGGGCTGGACGAAACGGGCGTGCAGGAAAAGTTCACGCAGAAAAAGGGGTACACCATTCCCTACGGCTGCCTTGTTCCCGAACAGGTGGACGGTCTGCTGCTCGCAGGGCGGAATATTTCCGGCACGCACATGGCGCACTCCAATTTCCGCGCGATGCCCATCTGCGTTGCAACGGGCTGGGCTGCAGGCATGGCGGCGGCGATCGCCGCAAGAGAAAAAATTTTGCCGCGCAATGTCGATCCGAAGATCGTTCAGGCGGCAGTGCAAAGCGAATAATAACAATCATGAAAGAGCGGGGCACATACGCGGGGTGATTCCTGCGTATGTGTGCTTTGCTTTGACGGAGAAACAATGAGCAACGGAAGAGTGACTATCCCCACAGATAAAAATTTTGTGGAGGGGACAAAAAAATATATCCGGCTTTGGGGGGCGGACGCCGTCAGAGACTGTGACGGAACGCAGCTCCCCGAGAATGCACGCGCGCTTGCAGGAAAGGTCTACAAGACGTATTTCCTTGCGCGGGGCAACAACGAATGGGCGTATGCGCACGATGAGTGCCTGCAAAATGCCGCCCTGATGAGCGATCGTGTGCTTGCCACTGCCGATCGGCTCTCCATCGACCCGCTGGCGCACTATTCTGCGGAGCAGTTCGCCCTCAACGAGGAGAGTGTCTCTTTCTGGCAGGTCTATGACAGGACGACGGGGCAGGAGATCGCCTCGTGGCAGTTCGATACAAAGACCAAACGCGTCGAAGTGGAAAATACCGTGCCCATGCACGAGTATACGGTCAATTTTTTTGCAAAGATTTTGTGGGACGCCACACAGATCTATAACTACAAGACGAACGGCTGGACGATCACCAAGGACAGGGACATCGATCCCGTCTATCCCGAGGCGTTCGCGCTCATGGAACGCGACCTAAAAGCGTGGCTGGAAGAGAACAAGGATGTCAACGTCGTCCGTTTCACAACGTTCTTCTATCACTTTTTCAATATTTACGACGATAAGGACAGGGTGAAGTATTTCGACTGGTTCGGATATCCCATGTCTGCAAGCCCCGCCATGTTCCGCCTCTTTGAGCAGAAATTCGGCTATTGCATTACGCTGGAAGATCTTGTGGACGAGGGGTATTACAACAACCATTTCCGTGTTCCCCGCAAGGCGTTTCTCGACTATATGGAGCTGCTTGAAGGTTTCGTCGCCCAATGCGTCAGACGCTTCACCGACATCGTGCATTCCTATAAAAAAGAGGCGATGATGTTTGTGGGCGATAATTGGATCGGCGCGGAAATTTACGGAAAGCATTTTGCACAGATGGGGCTGGATGCCGTGGTCGGCAGCATCAATTCGGGTGCGACGCTGCGCATGGTGTCCGACGTCGCGGGAGTAAAATGCCGCGAAGTGCGCCTGCTCCCTTATTTTTTCCCCGATACTTTGCGTGAGGATGCGCAATGCACCAAGGAGCTCCTCGACAGCTGGGTCACGGAGCGCAGGGCGCTTTTGCGCCGCCCTGTGGAACGCATCGGCTTTGGCGGGTATCTGAGTCTTGCGGACAAGTTCCCGTCATTCACCCGCGCGGTCGCGGATCTTTGCGAGGAGTTTCGCTCCATCTATGAAAAGATCGGCGGGCAGCAGGTGTACAGTCAGGCAAGAGTTGCCGTACTCAACGCATGGGGTCAAAAGCGGACATGGATGCCGTATATGGTCTTGCAGGATGCCTGCTATCAGCATACGACTTTCTATTTGGGACTGCTTGAAATGCTCGCCGGCATGGCGGTCGACGTGAAATTTATCAGCTTTGACGACGTGCTGCGCGGGGAACTTGTAAACTACGATGTTGTAATAAATGGCGGAGATGCAGATACGGCATTTTGCGGCGGTAGTGCGTGGAAGAATGCGGAGATTTGCGAAAAGGTGCGCGCCTATGTGTACGCAGGCGGCGGCTTGATCGGCATCGGCGAGCCGACTGCCGTGCTCGCAAACGGGCGGTTCTTCCAGCTTGCCGACGTACTTGGCGTGGATGAGGAGAAGTCGTTCTCAATGAGCCGCTATAAATATAACCGCGAGACGGTGTCCGGTCATTTCATTCTTGAAGACTGCAAGGGTGCCGTCGACTATAACGGCGGCGTACAGAACGTGTATGCCCTTGAAGGCGCCGCAATCCTCGACAAGCGGACGGAGGATCGTCTTGGCGTGGACATCGGGGCATTCCATGTCAAACTTGCCGTCAACGAATATGGCGCGGGCAGGGCGGTGTATCTTGCAGGCTGCAAGCACAGCGTGCAGAATACGCGCCTGCTGCTGCGGGCGATTTTGTGGGTGGCAGGCAAGGAAAAAGATCTTTGCAGGGCGTTTTCTCAAAATCCCGACACGGAGTGTCACTATTATCCCGAACGGGGTTTATATGCACTCGTGAATAACACAGGCGAACGGGCGGAAACGGCATTTTTCGATACAAACGGCAAAGAGTCCACCATTTCGCTGCAGCCTTATGAACTCAAATGGATACAGGCATGAAGCATTTGGAAAAGATCAACTATCCAGACCCCAATTTCATTCGTGAGAGGACACAGATCATTGACGACGGGTGGCAGTTCAGTCTTGACGGGAAGGCTTGGCAGGATATCCGTGTTCCGTTTTGTCCCGAAAGCAGGCTGTCGGGAATAGGTCATACCGATTTCATCAAGCAGTGTTTTTACAGAAGAACATTGCGGGCAGAGAAGGGGATGGGACGCGTCATGCTGCATTTCGGAGCGGTCGATTATCGCTGCGAAGTGTATGTGAATGGGCGGCGCGTCGGTGCGCACGTCGGCGGATTTACGCCGTTTTCCTTCGACATCACAGACGCGCTCACGTACGATGAAAACGAGCTGCGGCTGTGCGTGTCCGACGATGAGCTGCGCGACTGCCCGAGCGGGAAGCAGTCCTATAAGCGGCAATCGTTCGGCTGTTTTTACACGCGTACGACGGGCATCTGGCAGCACGTCTGGCTCGAATTTGTGCCGGACGTACGTATAAAACAGGTACAATTCTACCCGTCGGTCGAAAGATCGAGCGTCCTGACTGAGATACACACAAACGGATGCAAACAGTGCAATATTTCCGTATATTATCAGGACAGAAAAGTAGGAGAGTATTGCGGGAGTGTGGCTTATCGGGCAAAAGTCGAAATTTTGCTCTCGGAGATCCATCTTTGGGAACTTGGGCAAGGGAGACTGTACGACGTCGTCATCACCTTTGGCGAGGACACCGTGTATAGCTATTTCGGCTTACGCGACGTCGGTTACCGCGGTCATGATTTTGTGCTCAACGGCGTGCCCGTCTTTCAAAAGTTGGTTCTCGATCAGGGATATTATCCCGACGGCATCTATACTGCACCCTCCGTGCAGGCAATGCAGCGGGACATCGATCTTGCATTGGATCTGGGTTTTAACGGCGCCCGTCTGCATCAGAAGGTGTTCGACCCGCGTTTTTTGTATCTGTGCGATAAGAGCGGGTACATGGTCTGGGGCGAGTTCGCAAGCTGGGGCGTGGATTATTCCGATCTGCACTTTCTGGGGCGATTTTTGCAGGAATGGCAGGAGGTGCTGGCGCGCGACTTCAATCATCCGTCCATCGTGACATGGTGTCCCTTGAACGAGGTGTGGGGAAGATGGGAGGACGCCGCAGAACGGCGCGACGTGCGGTTCGTTGAACTTGTCTACGATTTTACGAAAGTATACGATCCGACCCGTCCCTGCGTGGACGCGAGCGGCGGGCATCACGGCAGAAGAACGGATTGTTTCGACGTTCATACCTATGCGGATGCGGAGGAACTTCGGAAATATCTTAAAGAACTGGATTCGTCGGATGTTTTGGATATTCCGCTGCTCTATTGCGCGGGGGAGAACTTGCCCTATCCCAAGGGTCTTCCCGTCAACGTGAGCGAGTTCGGCGGCATCTGTTTTACCCAAAGGGATGACGCATCCGAGATCGGAACGGTGAATGAGGGCGCGGTGGAGAGCGAAGCGGCATGGGGATACGGCAAGGGCGAACAAAGTGCCGACGCCTTTCTCTCGCGATATGAGCGGCTTGCAGACATTCTGATGGACTGCCGTAAGTTGAGCGGGTTCTGCTATACGCAGCTCTATGATGTGGAACAGGAAGAGAACGGCTTGTATTATTATGACAGGCGCGATAAACTTTCCGAGGAACAAAAGGCGCGGATGCGCGCCATTCATTCGCGCAGATAGGAGGGGATCATGCAAAAAGAGGCGGAACGGCTGCATTGCGATTTGTGTGTGATCGGCGGCGGTATGGCGGGCATCTGTGCCGCCGTGAGTGCCGCGCGGCTGGGGCTTACGGTCATTCTCGTGCAGGACAGGAATGTGTTGGGCGGGAATGCGTCGAGCGAAGTGCGGATGTGGATCAGAGGCGCGGGGCTGCGCTTTCCGAAGTATGCGGAGGGCGGTCTTTTGGAAGAGCTCGCGCTCGACAATATGTACTATAACCCCAATCTCAATTACAGCGTATGGGACGGCGTCCTTTACAACAAGGTGATCTCCGAGAAAAATATCACGCTGCTTCTCGGCGCGACCTGCGTGGATGCGGCATGCGAGGAAGGACACATCAAAAGCGTCCGCGCGTGGCAGCTTCAATCTTATCGATTGTACGAGATCGAGGCGGCATATTTTGCCGACTGTTCGGGCGATTGTATTCTTGCGGAGTTTCTCCCCGTGCAGACAATGAGCGGACGGGAGGCAAAGGGGGAATACGGCGAGGCGATGGCGCCCGACGTTTCCGACAAACAGACGATGGGCAACACCTGTATGCTGCAGCTTCGCAAGGGGAGGGAAAAGGCTTCGCCGCTCTTCCCGTTTGAAAGGGATATTTCGGAACATATCGGTCGGCGTATCGACGTCGCCGCCAACCACTGGGAGCAGGAGAACTTCTGGTGGCTGGAATTCGGCGGGGACGATCATGCACTCAAAAAGGCGGGCGAGCACAACAAAACGGCGCTCTCTATGGCGTTCTCGGCATATCATGGCATTCGGAAAAAAATCGGAAATTTTCCTTGGTCGCTCGATTGGGTGGGCTTCCTTGCAGGAAAGCGGGAGACCCGCCGTTATCGCGGGGACTATGTTTTAACAGCGAACGATATTCTGCACGGCAGCGCGTTCGACGATGAGATCGCTTACGGCGGTTGGACGATGGATGTACACGATCCGCGCGGATTTTACGCGGAGGAAGCGAACGTACACTATGCGCCGCAGGCGCCCTATGCCATTCCCTATCGGTGCATTTATTCCGCGGACATCGACAATTTGTTTTTTGCGGGGAGAAATATCAGCGCCACGCATCTTGCGCTCTCTTCGACACGCGTCATGGGAACGTGCGCCATGCTCGGACAGGCGGTGGGGACGGCGTGTTTTGTGGCACACAAGTATGATGCAACCCCGCGTGAGGCAGGGGCGCATGTTCGGGAGATCCAGCAGCTCCTTCTTGAAAACGACTGCTTTTTGCTGCGCACGCGCAGAAATGGCGTGTTGAGTTCTTCTTTGGAGCGCCGCCTTACGCACGAGAGGCGCATCGTTCTTGAAAAGGGCGAGAGCAGAACGTGGGAATTCTCCAAGCGGCATGTTTCGTATATCCGCATCGTATTTGACAGCGATCTTGAACGGAAATTTCAAAAAGACTCCATGCTCAAGCTCTTTCCCATGCTCGCATATAACGGCAGCAAAAAGACGCTGCGCCTTCCGCCGACGCTCGTAAAGCAGTTCCGTATCCGCTGGCGGACAGATGCGGGATGGCGGGAGAAGACGTTTGAAAATAATTTTCAGCGCCTCGTGAAAATTCCCGTCGGAGAGAATTCGGATGCCGTAGAGTTTTGCGGAACAGAGACGCACGGCGTAAAAAAGATATATTTGTGGTCGCTGGATATCGAGGAGTAAAACGGAGGCAGTATGAATAAACAGCTGCAAAAAGAGATTTTCTATGAGATTTATCCGAATTCCTTCATGGATTCGGACGGGGACGGGTACGGTGATTTCCAAGGGATCATCGACCGCCTCGATTATGTGAAAGATTTGGGCGTGACGGCGATCTGGCTGAATCCGCACTATGTCTCTTCGTGGAAAGACGGCGGCTATGACGTAGTGGATCACTACCATGCCGACGAACGCTTCGGCGGGGACGCGGGTTTTGAAAAGCTGCTCCAAGAGGTGCATAAGCGCGGATTAAAACTCATCATTGATCTTGTAGTTGGACATACGAGCGAAGATAATCCAATGTTTTTGCTGAGTGCGTCAACGCAAAAGAGCGCGTACGACGATCTGTTTATCTGGACGGACAACGTCTGGAATGCACCCAAGGAATACGCGCTCATGCGCGGCAGGTTCGACCGCGACGGCGCATACATGGTGAATTTTTTCTGTACACAGCCTGCGCTCAACTACGGGTTCCATCATATCACACATTCGGAATGGCAGATGTCGTATAAAGACGAGCGCACATTTCAGGCGCGCGATCTCATCGTGGATATTTGTCTTCACTATCTCAAAATGGGCGTGGATGGCTTCCGTGTGGATATGGCGGATTCTCTTGTGAAAAACGATCCCGACCGCGAGGCGACGATCGAAGTCTGGCATTACATTTTTGCAAAAGTACGCGCACAATTTCCGCGGGCGATCTTTGTCTCCGAATGGACGGATCCTGACCGATCGCTCGCGGCTGGGTTCGACATGGACTTCATGAACGATCGGGAGAACACCTTTGCGAACGACCTTACCCGCCGGGAATTGTGGGATAAACAAAATATCAGCTTCCTGCTGCCCGACTCCAAGCTTGATATCTCGGAAAACCTGCAAAAGACAGTCGACCTCATCGGGCGCAACCGCGAAAAGGGGTATCTTTCCTTTATCTCCTGCAATCACGATACTGCGCGCCCGACAAGGTTTTTGCACGGACGGGCGCTGCGGCTCTTTTACATTGTCTTGTTCACCCTGCCCGGCGTTCCCTTCTTGTATTATGGCGATGAGATCGCCATGCAATATCAAAAGGATATCCCCTCGAAAGAGTGTGGCTTTGCGCGGACGGGTTCGCGAACGGTCATGAATTGGACGGAAGGGAAAAATCACGGTTTTTCGTCTGCGGCAGAAGATAAATTGTTCCTGCCTATCGATTCGACGACGAGCGTCGAGAAGATGCGAAGCGATCAGTCCTCCCTCTATTGGCTCGTGAAAGCTCTCATCGCATTGAGAAAACAAGAGACAATGCTGCACGGCAACGCGATCGAGACAATCCCGCAGCGGGACAAACGTCTGCTTGTCTACAAGCGGGGAGATCTGACGGTCGCCGTCAACCCCGCTCGCACCGAAAAGACGGTCGAGGGAAGATTTGACCGCGTCCTTTTCTCGGACGGGGATGTCCGTCTGTGTGACAGCGGGATCGTATTGTCCGCGCAGAGCGCGTGTGTTGTAGGGTGATATGAAAGAGCTCGAAGAAGATAGAACGTATCATCTGCGGGAGAACGTGACGGGCGCGGGGAACGGGGAATGTTCCTTTTGTTTCCGTTTTGGCGAACGGGAGGCGGAGTTCTTCTTCGGCGTCAGAGATGAGGACGTCATCAGCCCGTTTCAAGAGGACAACGAGGACATTTGGCAGGGGGACGCCGTGGAGGTGTTCCTCTCCCCGGACGGAAATCCGGAGCACTACTTCGAGCTGGAAGTCTCGCCGCTCGGCGTGCGGTTCTGGGGCGAAGTGACGTTTGCGGAAGGGAAAAAGAGGTTAAAGAAACTTCCGCCGCCGTTTGAGGCAGAAGTCTCGCGCACGAAAGAGGGGTACGCTGTACAGATCAAATTGCCGCTTGCCGCAATGCAGGGGTATGACCGTACGGCGGTCATGCTGAACGCGTTCCGCCTCGATAAAAAAGCGGACGGCAGGCAGGAACTGTATGCGCTCAATCCGACGGAATGTGCGACCTTTCACAAGCCGAAATATTTCATCAAGGTGCAGGAGAAAGTATGAAAATTATCATCACCAAAGATTACGAGGAGCTCTCCCGCCGCGGGGCGCGGGTGATGCTGGAAACGGCGAAGGGAAACCCGTATGCCGTTTTAGGGCTTGCCACGGGCACCACGCCGCTTGGGCTGTACGCGCACATGATCGCCGATCATGAGAAGTATGGCACGAGCTACGCGCATATCCGTACGGTCAATCTGGACGAGTACAAGGGGATTGGAAAGACGCATCCGCAAAGCTATGCGTATTTCATGCGCAAAAATCTTTTCGACGGGCTGGACATTGACCCCAAGAACACGAACATCGAAAACGGCATGGCGGCAGACGAGGCAAAGGAGTGTGCCCGCTACGACGCACTCCTTGAACAGCTCCCGCGCGACATCCAGCTGTTGGGGCTTGGCAGCAACGGGCACATCGCGTTCAACGAACCGGGCACGCCCTTTTCGAGCGGCACGCATGTTGTCACGCTTGCAGAGAGCACGGTGAAGGACAATGCGCGCTTGTTTGACGATATCTCCGAAGTGCCCCGCAAGGCGTTTACGATGGGAATTAAACAGATCATGCAGGCGAAGAAGATTCTGATTCTGGCGAGCGGAGCAAACAAGGCGGACGCCGTATATAAGATGGCGAAAGGGGAAGTGACGGAAGAAGTCCCCGCGTCCGTATTGCAGCTTCACCCCGACTGCATTCTCATTGCCGATCAAGAGGCGGCGTCAAAGTTATGAGCTATTATATCGGCGTCGATCTGGGCGGCACGTTCGTAAAGTTCGGCGCAGTCGACGAGAGCGGAAACATTCTCAAAAAGGATAAAATCCCCACGCCCGCGGGCTGTGATTATATGGCAACCGTGTCCGCGATCGCGGAGGCGGTAAAAGGGATGATCGCGGACATGGGTGTGCCGGAGAGCGTGGGCATCGGCTGCCCGGGGGTCATCGACGGCGAACACGGTATGGTCGTCACGGGCGGGAACCTCGGCTGGGAGAATAAACCGCTCGCGCAGGACTTGGGTAAACAGCTCGGCATTCCCGTCACGCTTTGTAACGACGCGAACGCGGCGGCGTACGGGGAGTATGCCTGCGGCGCGGGAAAGGCGTATCGGAGCATTGTCCTCATCACGCTCGGCACGGGCGTGGGGAGCGGCGTCATCTTCGGCGGGAAACTGTTCACGGGCGAGCTGGGCGCGGGCGCAGAGCTCGGGCATGAGGTCATCCGCATGGACGGCGAGCCATGCGCCTGCGGGAGAAGGGGCTGTTTCGAGGCGTACGCCTCCGCAAGCGCGCTTGTGCGGCAGACGAGGAACGCGATGATCGCCCATCCGGAGAGCAAAATGTGGGAACTTTGCAAAGGCAGCGCGGACAATGCAGACGGCAGAACGGCGTTCGACGGGATGCGGCAGGACGACGAAACGGCGAAAGAAGTTGTGGAGCGGTATCTGAACTATTTGGCGGAAGGGATCGCGAATATCGTCAACGTGTTCCGTCCGCAGGCGGTACTTATCGGAGGCGGGATCTCCGCGGAAGGGGAAGCGCTCACGCTACCCTTGCAGGAGATGGTGGACACAAAAATTCTCGGGCGCGGCAGATATGCGCCCGTGACCATCAGGGCGGCGAGCCTCGGCAACGACGCGGGGCTGGTGGGCGCGGCAATGCTCGCAAAGGAGGTAAAATGATTACATATATTCCGGACGGAACGCAGGAACAGGCGGCAATTTCCCGCACGACGCACCTTGCCATTTCTGCCCATCAGGACGACATTGAATTTATGGCGTACGCGCCCATTGCGGAGTGTTTCGGGAATCAAGACAAGTGGTTTGGCGCCATTGTCGTGACGGACGGCGCGGGGAGTCCCAGGAGCGGCTTATATGCCGATTACACGGACGAGCAGATGAAGGAAGTGCGCATCGTCGAACAGAAGAAGGCGGCTTGCGTAGGGGAGTACGGCTTTTTGGCCATGCTCGGTCACCCTTCCAAAGAGGTGAAGGACGCGGGCAACCCCAAAATCGTCGAAGAACTTGCCGATCTTATCCGAAGGGCAAGACCGAAGTATCTCTACACGCATAACCTTGCGGACAAGCACGAGACGCACGTTGCAACGGCTCTTCGTGTGATTGCGGCATTGCGCATGCTCAAACCCGGGGAGCGCCCCGAAAAGGTGTACGGCTGCGAAGTGTGGCGCGATTTGGATTGGCTCTGCGACGATGAAAAAGTGTATCTCGACTGCGGGGCGCATCCCAATCTGATGCGCTGCCTTTCGGCGGTGTTCGACAGCCAGATCGTCGGCGGCAAGCGGTACGACTTGGCGGCAGAGGGGCGCAGGCTTGCGAATGCCACGTTCTCCGCAAGCCACGCGTGCGACACCTATTCCGCGCTCAACTACGCGATGGATCTGACGCCGCTCATGGATAAAACCATGGATATTGCCGACTATATCGCAGGTTTTATCGATCGTTTCAAAGCGCAGGTCAGAGAAACAATCGGCAAATTTTTTGAATAGACAGGAAAAACTTATGTCTGTATAAGGGAATAGCAAAATATCGAGTGGTACAGCCTTGAAAAAAGGTCCCGACACAGATCGCTGACAGTAGCGGTCTGTGTCGGGACCTTTTTGCATTATGGGAAAAAATTTTTTGAAAAAGTAAGAAAAAAATTTTATAAGGTGCAGAAAGCCTGCACCTTTAGCCTGTAGAATACGGGCAGAAATCAGCGGAAGAAGGGAAAACGTGACGGCGGCAGACAGACGCCGCGCTATCTTGGAAGCATTGAGTTCGGACAAGTTTACGACGCGAGCCAATCTTACTTTCGAGTTCGGCGTGAGCAAACGGACAATCGATCATGATCTGCTGCTCCTGTCACGGAAGTATCCGATCTATGCCATCCAGGGGAAAGGCGGAGGGATCCACGTCATGGACAATTTTCGGTTGGACGGGCGTTATCTTACAGAGGAACAGATGGACGTGCTTGTAAGGCTTACGAAAGAAGTGAGCGAAAGCGACAGACGCGTGCTTCGTTCGATATTGAAGAAGTTTTGTTTGATGTTTTCTGTGACAATTTTCCGGCCGTTGACATTCGCGAGGAACTATGCTACCATAGCCGACCGAAAAAGACAAATTCGGGAGGTCATCTTTGCAGGCATATTCCGAAATAATCGTGCGAGAAAAAGAATACGAACCCCGATATTTCATCAGGGTTCGTATGCTCATCGTTTGGCGCAGAAGACGAGATTCGAACTCGTGCTACCGGTAAAGGTACTACTCCCTTAGCAGGGGAGCCCCTTGAGCCTCTTGGGTACTTCTGCATACGGCTCAATGTGCGGCGTGTCCGCCGCGCGAGGGGTGCGCTTTTTTCAGTGCGCTCTATCACTATACCATACTTGCGCCGAATTGTCAAAGTATATTTTCGGAAAAATGCAAAAAAATCCAAAAAAATGATTTTCATATCTTGCGGGCGTGGGAAAAGTGTGGTAAAATAAGACAGAACTTGGTCGGCCCAAGGTTCAGGGGAAAAAGGATATAAGGAGAATCGCATGAATATCTGGCATGACATTGATCCGAAGCGTATCACGCCGAAGAGCTTTGAAGCGCTCATTGAAATTCCGAAGGGGAGCAAGACGAAGTACGAGCTGGACAAGGAGACGGGCATTTTGAAGATCGACCGTGTCCTTTACACTTCGACGGTGTATCCGGCGAACTACGGATTTATTCCGCGCACCTATGCGGACGACGGAGACCCGTTGGACGTGTTGGTTCTGTGCAATGAATCGATCTATCCGATGACGCTGGTCAACTGCTACCCGATCGGGGTCATCAAGATGGTGGACAGCGGGGCGCTCGACGAAAAGATCATTGCCATTCCGTTCAAGGATCCCACCTACAACGGTTATTATGACATTCAGGAGCTGCCCAAGCATATTTTTGAGGAAATGATGCATTTTTTTGAGGTCTATAAGTCTTTGGAACACAAGAAGACGACGGTCAAGGAGATCGCCCACCGTGAAGAGGCGATCGAGATCATCAAGAAGTGTCTTGCAATGTATGAGGAAAAATTCGGGGGTGTGAAATGAGCGAACGGACACAGACTCCGACGGCGGAGGAGACGCCCGTCGTCAAGGTGGTCTTTTTCGGGGACTCCATTACCGCCTCCAACCGCAATCTGCTCGATCCCGAAGATCTCGGGGTCGGGTATGTCAAGATCGCGGCGGGAAAACTGCGCCTGCTCTATCCGGACACTGCATTTCAGTTTGTCAACCGCGGCGTGGACGGCGACCGCACGGCGGAGCTTCTGCAGCGGGTGAAAAAGGACGTCGTGGACGAAAATCCCGATTACGTCGTGCTTGAAGTCGGGATCAACGATGTCTGGTGCCGTTTCTCGCGCGGGGAAGAGGTCACGCCCGAGGCCTTTCGCGCCAACTATCTGCAGCTTGTGGATACCATTCTCGCGACGGGGGCAAAGCTCTTTCTCATTCAGCCGTATGCGCTTAAAATGGGGGACAAACAGCGGTTCCGTCCCTTCCTCGAGCGGTTCAACGACATCATCCGCGAGATCGCAGCCGTCAGGGACGTCGCGCTCGTGCCCGTGGACGAGATCTTTATGGGCGTCACGCAGGACATCGATCCCGCACAATTTACGACGGACGGCGTGCATCCCACGCACCGCGGCTGCCGCTACATCGCCGATCTTCTCATCAAGGAGCTGAAAAAGTGTCTGTAAAACGGCTGCTCGTCGTCGTGGATATGCAGAACGACTTCGTGACGGGCGCGCTCGGGACGGCCGAGGCGCAGGCGATTCTGCCCGCCGTTCGCGCACTCATCGCGCGGGAACGCGCGGCGGGAAGCGATGTCGCCTTTACGCTGGACACCCACGGCGCGGACTATCTTTCGACGCAGGAGGGGCGTATGCTCCCCGTCCCGCACTGTATCAGGGGGACGCAGGGCTGGCTCCTTGCGGACGGACTGGACGCCGCGGATGCGCGTATCTTTGAAAAACCGACATTCGGAAGCGTGCCGCTCGCGGAATATGCCCGCGCGTATGACGAGGTGGTGCTGTGCGGCGTGTGTACGGATATCTGCGTCGTCAGCAACGCGCTGCTCATCAAGGCCTTTTCGCCCGAGAGCAAGGTTATGGTTGTGGAATCCGCTTGCGCGGGAGCAACGCCCGCGGCGCATGCGGCCGCCATCGGGACGATGAAGAGCTGTCAGATCGTCATACTTTGAATACAAATGCGACAAAACGCGCCGCGCGGCGCGTTTTTGCACGCAGACAGGAGGAACGATATGGAAAAGACAAACGCCATGCGCATTCTGGAGCGCGGCAAAGCGCCGTATTCGGTGCGCACCTATGACGGCGGGGCGCTGTCCGGCGTGGAAGTCGCCCGCTCGCTCGGAGAAGACGTGGACCGCGTCTACAAGACGCTCGTCACCGTCGGCTCGCCCAGAAAGTACTATGTATTTGTCATCCCCGTAGCGGCGGAGCTCGACCTCAAAAAAGCGGCGAAGGCGGCAGGGGAAAAGGCCGTCGAAATGCTTCCGCAAAAGGAACTCTTTCCGCTCACGGGCTACATCCACGGCGGCTGTTCGCCGCTCGGAATGAAAAAGCCCTTTCCGACCTTTTTCCATCGGGACGCGCAGGACAAGGCGATCTTTGTCAGTGCGGGAAAGGTGGGGATGCAGGTGGAAGTCGCCTGTGCCGACCTTCTGCGCCTGACGGGCGGAACGCTCGCCGACCTCACGCGGGATTAACCCGCTTTTGGCACGGGACGCTTGATAAAAGCGCCGCACAATGCCAAATAAATGCAAGGGATATTCTTACGATCGGAATGACTGTCGGAATAAAATCGGAACGACAGACTGAACGGACGCGGCGGCGCTCCCCCAACGAGGAGCGCCGCCGCGTCTTTTTGATATGGCTGCAAAATGTCTGCCGCGCCTGTGCGAAAACGTGACTTCTTCCATACGATAAGCGATTTTGCCGTTTTCGTAAGCAGGGGGGATGCGGCATTCCGTTTTCGTAAGCGGAAAGGGAAAGGGCGTATGCGGGCATGCCTTTTTTGAACGGGCAGGGAGGTCATGCGGCCGCCATGAGTTTTACGGCGAGGACGGTCATGTCATCGCCCGCTTCGCCCTTGGGGGAGCGGCCGAGAGCCGCTGCGAGGACGTTTTCGGCGAGAGCCTGCGGGTTGAGGGGGCGCAGTTCGCTCAGGTAGGCGCACAGGTCGGCGGAAGAGCCGAATGCCGCGGTGATGCCGTCGCTCATGAACAGGAGGAAGTCGTTTTCGTGCATGGTGACGCGCAGGGTCGCGGGGTGGACGGCGTCGAGCGCGCCCATCGGCAGGGAGTCGCCTTCGAGGATTTTGAGCTCGTCCTGCGAGAGGAGGAAGCCTGCGGGAGAGCCGATTTTGACGATGTCCGCGTTGCCGTCGTCCAGGTTGACGGCGGCGAGATCGAGACAGGAAAAACGCTCGTCCGCCGAATAGGAGATGAGACTGTTGACGGTTGCGAGGACGGTATCGGACGGCATACCCGTCTTATAGAAGCTCTCCATGAGGGAAAGCGTGCGTGCGGAGACGTCGCGGGCGGCGTCTCCGCTGCCCATGCCGTCCGAGAGTGCGACGAGAAACCGCCGTTCGTCGATCTTGAGGACGGAGTGCGTGTCGCCGCTTGCCGTCTCGCCCTTTTTGGGACAGCCGGCGATGCCGAATGCGGCGTCGAAGCGGGGCTTGCGCTTGAAGACATAGCAGGCGCGGCCGTGGGTCAGCGGCAGTTTTTCCGCGAGCGCGAGGGGAACGCCGAGCGCCTCGCTCGCCGCCGCGCATGCCCGTTTGGAGGGCGTGCTCTCTTCCAGCGTCATGCTCACCGTGAGCGTGCCTTCTTCGCCGTAGACGAAGATCTCCGAGCTCAGGATCCCGTACTCCTGCAACGTCTTGGCAAGGGCGTCCTCGCTCGACGAGAGGGCGTATTCCTCGCTCTCCCGCAGGGCGAGATCGCGCATGATCTCGCTCACGCCGTGCGCCTGACGGGCGAGCAGAGTGCGCCCTTCGCGCGCCGCCTCGAGCGCGGCGCTGCGGCGGCTGTCCGCTTCCAGTTCTTTGTTGAGGGTGAACAAAATCCCTGCGACGTTCGGGCAATTTTGTGCCAGATCGGCGGGAAGATCGATGAGATTTGCCTTTCCCTTTGCCCGTCCGACGCGCACGAGACGGCCGATGGCGGGCAGGGTTTTCTCGCGTTTGCACGTCTTGCGGTCGGGACAGACGGCGCACACCGCGTCGGAGAGCGCGGCCGTGATGCGGGCGTCGCCGTCGTCGGCGGCGTCGGGTTGGAGGAAGGCGCTTTCGATCTCGCGGAAGAGCGCGGAGACCTCGTACAGGCGTTCGCCCACGGCGCGGCGGTTGCGGTTGACGGCGATGCGCGGCAGGACGCGTTCGCGGTAGTACAGCAGGCTCTCCTGCATCTGCGCGAGCCATTTCTTCGGGAGAAGACAGACGAGCAGGGCGGGGACGGCGCACGCGGTCAGCAGGAAGACGATCTGCGGCACGGGGAGGGCATAGCCGCCCGTAAGTGCCTGCGCGGCGAGGTAGGCGAGGGCGAGCGCGAGGGCGGAGGCGATGCGCCCGTAGGGCGCCATGAGGACGGCGCAGCAGGCATAGACGGAGAAGAGGGCGAGTGGGCGGATGTCGACGGCGTGGACGCAGAGCGGCAGGGAGAGGATGACCGCGAGGGGGACGGGGACGGCGTTTTTCCAGAGCGCCGCCGCGAGCAGGAGGAGAAAGAGCGCGATGCCCGTGTAAATAAGGGTGCCGAAGGCGTTGCACATTCCCATGCCGAGCAGCAGCCAGAGCAGGGAGATTTCGGCGAGTTCCGCTCCCGTGAGACGGCACTTTCCCGCGCGCCGCAGGGCGCGCACGGCGCCCTCCGCGAGGACGCAGGCGAGCAGGAAAAAGGCTGCCAGGACAGCTTTTTGCGCGAGAACGGGCAAAGAAACGGCGGCATAGCCCGCATGAGGGAACAGGAACACGAAGGGGAGCTGGGCGAGGACGGCGAACAAAAGCCGCCAGAGGCCGGGCTGTTTTTTGAGGCGGACGCAGATGCCGAAGCACAAAAGGAGGACGGCGGCCTGGGCGAGGGCGCAAGCGGTGCCCTGCCAGGAGAGAAAGACGGCGGAGGCGGCAAGGTAGGCGAGCGTGCCCGCGAGATAGGCGCGGAAGACGCAGAAGGCGGCCCAGAGCAGGAGCACGGCCGCGGGTTCGTGGCGGGGAAGGGAGAAATTGAGCACGGCCATGCCCGCCGCGAGCGCCGCGAAGGCGGCGATGCTGCGCACGGAGGGAAACCGAAGGGAAAAGTGGCGCATAGATACCTCGTTTTTTCCCAAAAGTATAAATGTGACAGGAACACAAAAACGAGCGGAGACGGTCGGAAGGCGTCGAAAATTGCCAAGCCGTCCGGAAATGTCACAATCGGCGCGGTGAATTGTAAGAAAATTGCATAAAAATTTCTCTTTATGCATTTTTTCCGATTTATCATTTTCCCTTATAATAGCAATCAATAAAACTTATTGCCAACTTTTTTGAAAAGTATGTGAAACAGCCAAAATCAGTTTGACAACAAGGGGGGGCGCTGTGATAAAATAGAGAAACGATTGAGAACCTGTCTCACCGGGGCGGGACGGGCGCCCGGAAAAAGGGCCCGTACGGAACGGTAAAACTAATAAAACACAGGAGAAACGTATGCAGAAAACGGTAAGGCGGTCGGCGTGCCTGCTCTTCATTCTCACCCTTGCAGCGGCGATCGTGATCCCTACGGTAGCGGAGCCTGTCTCCGAGATCGTCGGCAGCGGAGCGCAGTCGGATACCGCGCAGACGGACGACGCGCCGCTTGCGGACGACTACGAGCTTTCCGAGACGCTTTCGGGCGTCAACGAACCCAAAGGCGAGGACCTTGTCAAGGTCGTCGTCGAAGTCAACGCGCCCTCGCTCATCGAGTACGCGAACGAAAAGGGGATTTCCGTACAGGAAGCGATGCAGTCGTCGGAGGGGATCCGCGTCCTGAAAAAGGCAGAGTCGATGAGCGAGAGCGCGGCAAAGGCGCTCTCTCCCTATCTTGTCGAGATGGGCTTTTCCTACGGAACGCTTTTAAGCGGTTTCTCGGCGACCATTCACTATAAAGATCTCTCCAAGCTCGAGGCGGATGCGCGCGTGAGCGACGTCATCCTCTCCGATACTTACGAAGAGCCGCAGGCGATCACCGAAAACGAGGTCAACGTCGACGTGACGACGGGTATTTTCGACTCGTCCGACGTCGGATACGACGGCACGGGAACGGTCGTCGCCGTGCTCGATACGGGTACCGATTACACGCACGAAGTGTTCGACATGGAGCTGGACGATTCGCTCACGGCGATCACCAAGGACGACGTGGCGGCCGTCGCGCCCGAACTTGCGGCGACGTCCATGTCCGCCGCCAACGACGTGGCGATCGACGAGGACGATCTCTATCTCACGACCAAACTTCCCTATGCCTATGACTATGCGGACGGCGATGCGAACGTCTATCCCGCCGAGGCACACGGAACGCACGTCGCCGGCATCATCGCGGGCAAGTCGGAGCGCATCACGGGCGTTGCGACGGGCGCGCAGATCGCGACCTTCAAGGTCTTCCCCGACTCGGGGGACGGCGCAGGCACCGACGCCATTCTCGCCGCGCTCAACGACGCGGTCATTCTGGGCGTCGACGCCATCAACATGAGCCTCGGCTCCTCCTGCGGCTTCACGCGCGAGGCGGACGGGGACGCCACCAATGACATCTACGACCGCGTGGAAGAGGCGGGCATCTGCCTCGTCGTCGCGGCCAGCAACGACTATTCCTCTGCCTACGGCAGCACCAACGGCAACACCAACCTTGCGAGCAACCCCGACTCCGGTACGGTCGGCTCGCCCGCATCGTACAGCGCATCCCTTGCCGTCGCCTCCATCAGCGGCGTCAAGACGCCTTACTTCCTGCTCTCGGACGGCACGGAGATCTACTTCCGCGAGTCCCGTCTCGTCGGCAAGACGGACGAAAACGACTTCGTCGGCGGAATGCTCGGCGACGCGCAGGAGGGGACGTTCGACTTCGTGGTCGTCCCCGGCGTCGGCTATGAGGCCAACTACAACGGCATCGACGTGAACGGCAAGATCGCCGTCGTCCGCCGCGGCGGCAACACCTTCGAGCAGAAGGTCGCCATCGCCAAGAACAAGGGCGCAAAGGGAATCATCATCTACAACAACGTCTCCGGTATGCTGAACATGTCCGTCGGCACGCAGGAGACCATCCCGAGCTGTCTCATCTCCATGGACTACGGCGACATCCTTGTCGAGGCCGGAACGGGGACGATCAGCCTCTCCAAGGACTACCTCGCCGGGCCCTTCATGTCGGACTTCTCGTCGTGGGGCGTTCTGCCCAACCTGACGCTCTCGCCCGACATCACGGCGCACGGCGGTGAAATCACCTCGTCCTATCCCGGCGGAAACGAATACGACACCATCAGCGGTACGTCGATGGCCTGCCCCAACCTTGCGGGCGCGCTCATCCTCGTCCGTCAGTACGTCAAGGATATGGATTCCTCGCTCACGACGAGCGAGATCCGCGACCTCTCTTACAGCCTGCTCATGAGCACGGCGACCATCGCCAACAACGAGTACGGCAATCCCTACTCGCCCAGAAAGCAGGGCGCAGGCCTTGCGGACATCAAAAAGTCCGTCACCACGAAGGCCTACCTCACGGTGGACGGCTCCAACAAGCCCAAGCTCTCGCTGGGGGACGACCCCAACCGTTCGGGCGTGTACACGCTGGTGTTCAACATCACCAACCTCGCGGGCGAAGCGCTCAGCTATGACTTCGACCCCGTGGTCTTCACCGAGAGCATGTCGAGCGACGACCGTACGGTCGCAGAGCTTGCCTACCTGCTCGACGCCGATTACAGCTATTCCGTCGTCGCGACGGAGGGCAATGCCAGCCTCAACGGAAACAACCTCTCGCTGGGCGGCTATTCGAGCGCCAAGATCACGATTACCCTGACGCTTTCGCAGGAGGCGAAGGACTACATCGACGCCAACTTCGTCAACGGCATGTATGTGGAAGGGTATGTGCGCCTCAACTCGCTCAATGCGGACGGCATCGGCCTCAATCTTCCCTTCCTTGCCTTCTACGGCAACTGGGCGGATGCTCCCATGCTCGACGTCACCGAGTACGAAGTGGGCGCTTCGCAGGAGGACTCCTCCGTCCTCGCAGAGGATAAGCTCGTGGAGGACGTCTATGCGACGCTTCCCATGGCGGGCTTTGCCTCGCAGGATCAGAACGGCAACGACACGATCGGTTCGTGGGGCCTCGGCGCCTTCGGCTATAACCTGGCGCAGGGCTACACGGCACCCGTCACCGTTGAGCGCTATGCTTCGCTCACCTCGTCCGAGGACGGCAACTACATGCTGTACTCCATCTCCGCGGGTCTTCTGCGCGGTGCGAAGCGCATCGAAATGCAGATCGCGGACAGCGTGACCGGCGAGGTCATCTGGACCAAGACGGGCTACAACGGCAGAAAGTCGCACTCGTCGGGCGGCGAGCAGACGGGCGGTTACATTCAGGTGGAATTTGACGTCCGCGAGCTGGGCCTTGCCAACAACGCGAAGTACACCTTCTCGATGGAGTGCTTCCTCGACTGGGGCGACGGCAACCAGGGCAACCGCAACACCTTCTCCTTCGAGTTCACCATCGACAACGAGAAGCCCGTCATTCTGGACACCTACGTCCGCAACGACGGCGACGACAAGATCGTCGAGTTTAACGTCTACGACAACCACTATCTGCAGGGCTACATCGTCTACACCTACGAGGATCTGGACGAAAACGGCAATCCCACGGGCCTGACCTCCGTGACGAACGGCGTCATTCCCGTCTACAACGGGGAGTTCAACTCCTCCACGCGCATCTCGCTCGACGTCACGGCGTACTGGTCGCTGATCGAGAAGAACGGCGGAAAACTGTACGTCCAGTTCATGGACTACGCCAAGAACTCCACGACCGGCTTCGTCACGCTTGAAAAGTGCGACGTCGAGAGCATCACCACTACGCGTGACGCGCGCGACAATTATTCTATTGATATCAACGGTCAGGTCGACCTTGCGGAGTATATCCGTACCTACACCCTCGTGGACGGCGAGCGCCTCGAGAACTACTGGACGAAGGACCTCGTCTGGGAGAGCGCCGATGAGAGCATCGCCACGGTCGCCGTGGGCGAAGAGGAGGGCGGTCTCGTGACGGGCATCGCGACGGGCGAGACGGTCGTCACCGTCTACCCGCAGGGCAAGCCGGAGAACAAGCTCACCTTCAACATCACGGTCACGGGCAACACCGTTGAACCGCGCGTGACGGGACTGCGGCTCTCCGACAACGCTCTGAGCCTCGAGCGCGGCGAAGAGGCGACCATCACGCTGACCGTAGAACCCTACAACCTGCCCGAGAGCGTGCTCTCCGGACTCACGTTCAAATGGTCGGAGTCCAACGCGACCATCCGCGTGACGCCGAGTGCGGACGGCAGAAGCGCCACGATCAAGGCGCTCAAGTCGGGCAACTCGACGGTGAGCGTGCAGGTGGAGAACACCTACGTCAACGCCTCCTGCTCGGTCAACGTCAAAGAGGAGTTCTACGTCGACGGCGTCTACCTGCGCTCGTACACGGGCCGCGGGGACGAGAACGGCATCGTGGAGATCCCCGACGATCTGGGCATCTCCTACATCTACCCGATGGCGTTCTATGACAACGACTATATCAAGGGCATCCGCATTCCCGAGGGCGTCATGTACATCATGCGTGCCGGCATTTACGGGTGCGAGAACCTCGAATGGGTGGAACTTCCCTCCACGCTCGAGCAGGTGCAGACCTTCGGCCTTGCATGGAACCCCAACCTCAAGACCATTTACGGCCTGGAATACGTCACGTCCATCGGCTCGCGCGCATTCATCAACGACACCAGCCTCGTGCTCGGGCCGGACGACCTCTCCAGCACGACCTTCATCCAGAACATGGCGTTCTACGGGTGCGACTCGATCACGAGCGTTGATCTGTCCAAGGTCGGCGTGGTGGGGCAGGCGGCGTTCGCCTTCTGCAGCGGCCTGACCGAGGTCACCATTCCCTCGCACACCACGCTGGAGGATTCGGCATTCCAGAGCTGTCCTTCCCTGGAGCGCGTGGTCATCCATTCGTCCAACATCGGCAATGCCGCGTTCGCCTACTGCACCGCGCTCGAGAGCGTGACCTTCACGGGCGACGTAAAATCCATCGGCATTCAGGCCTTCTACGGCTGCAGCGCCCTGCGCGACGTGCAGTTCCTCAAGACCGCTTACAACATCGAGTCCCTCGCCTTCGGATACTGCTCTTCGCTCGAGAGCTTTACCCTTCCTGCAGGACTGGAGATCCTCGGCTCGCAGGTGCTTCTCGGCACCAACGTCGAGACCGTGAAGATCTCCAAAGACGCCCGCATCACCGAGACGGGAGTGGCGGCGTTCAACGCAAGCTCGATCACCGCGTTTGAAGTGGAGGCGGGCAACAAGTACTTCACCTCCGCGGACGGCGTGCTGTATGACAAGACCGCCTACAAACTCGTCGCATATCCCGCGGGCAGAACGGCGAACCTCTTCACCGTCCCCGACAGCGTGCGCGTCATCGGCGCAAATGCATTCGCCTATGTGCACGGCGTCGGAACGGTCGACCTCAACAACGTCGAGGTCATCGAGGAGTACGCCTTCGCAAGTTTCGGCAATATGCGTTACAGCGTCGGCAGCACGATCAGCTCGCTCTCCATCGTCTCCATGACGGGCGACGTCACCGGATTCGAGAACGTGCGCGTCATCGGCGACTACGCCTTCGCACAGTCCTTCATCGCGTCGCTGCCCGTTTCCGACAAGACCACGACGATCGGCAGCTATGCCTTCACCGTCACGCCCCGTCTGGGCGGCGCGATCACGCTGCCCGCATCGCTGACCAGCATCGGCGACGGCGCGTTCGAGCGCAACGGCTATGCCACCGCGTCGGCCGGATCGGTGTCCTACTATGTCTCGGCGTACGCCTATTCGTCGGGCAGATATGCGGGCATCCGTTCCGTCACCTTCGGCGATTCGCTCTCCTCGGTGGGCGAGGGCGCATTTGCCTACTGCTATAACCTGACCAACATCGGCTTCGGCGGACTTGATTCCATCGCGCCCTCCATGTTCGAGGGCTGTGTCCAGCTCACGCGCGTCGTCATTCCCGAGACGATCGGGTCGATCGGCGAAAACGCCTTTGCCGAGTGCGCTTCGCTCACGTCCGTGACCCTTCCCGAAGGGCTGACGGAGATCGCGAACGGCACCTTCAAGAACACGGCGCTCACGCAGATCGAACTTCCTGCAAGCGTGCTGCGCATCGGCGATTCCGCCTTCGAGGGCGTCGCCCTGACTCAGATCGACTTCCGCAACGTCGAGGAGATCGGCGCGCGCGCCTTCTGCAACACGGCGCTCGTGCGTGCGGAGTCGGATAAGGTGACCAAGATCGGCGAAGAGGCCTTCGCGGTTCTGCCCGAGGAAGGGGAAGAGGGCGTGACGGCGCTCGTCTATGTCTCCTTCCCGAACGCGACCGAAGTGGGGGCGTCCGCCTTTGCCGGAAACGTCCTGCTCACGGAGGCGGATCTCTCCTCCGCAAAGACGATCGGCGCAAGCGCCTTCGACGGCGACATCGCCCTCGGACGCGTCGTCCTGACCGCCGCCGAGACGATCGGGGATTATGCCTTCCGCGGAACGCAGGCCCTCACCGAGGTGTCCGTGCCCGCCCTTAAAGAGCTCGGCGCGGGCGTCTTTGACGGCTCGTCCGTCACGGCGATCGTGCTTCCCGGCTCCGTCAGCTCGGTTGCGGAACAGGCATTCGCCGGCGCAACGCAGCTCGCCTCCATCACGGTTGAGGCGACCAACCCCGACTATCTCTCCGATGACGGTGTCCTCTACCGCAGAACGGGCAGCAACGACTACGCAACCCTCGTTGCCTATCCCGAGGGCAAGCAGGATACCTCTTTCACGGTGCGCGACCGCACCATCCGCATCGGGGCGTATGCCTTTGCGGACAACGTCTATGTGCAGGAAGTCACGCTTCCCGTCCATGTCCGCGTCATCGGTGCGGCGGCGTTCTACGGATGCACGGCGCTCAATCGCATCGTGTTCCTGTCCGCCACGGCGCCCACGCTCGAGAGCTACACCTACGTGACGGCCGAGGGCGACGAGACGACCGAGGACAACGTCTACAACAACTTCAAAGTGGAAATGGGTGCGGAAGGCGGAACGGGCATCACCATCGTCGTCCCTGCCAACCACACCGGGTATGACCTGTATATCTGGGAACAGTATTTCGGCGAACTCAATCCCGAAGTCAACGTCTCCGATACCAACCAGCCCATCCGCAGTGCGATCGACTTCATGGACCGTGTGAACGCGCTTCCCGCGCCCGCCGACATCACCGAGGCCGACCGCGACGAGATCACGGTGCTCCAGAAGATCTACAACACGCTCGTCACCGTCCAGAAGGACTTTGTCTCGGGCGGCTTTGACGGAACGGACTACTACGCGATCCTGACGGCTGCGGCCAATGCCCTTCCTACGCAGACGGTCGATCCCGGGACTCCGGGACCGGATACCGATACGCCGGTCACGCCCGAACCGCCTGCCTCCGCGAATGTCGGACTCATCGTCGGGCTCTCCGTGGGCGGCGCCGTCGTCCTCGCGGGCATCATCGTGGCAGTTGTCTTCATTGTACGCAAGAAGAGGAGGGGTTAAGAGATGAAAACGCTGAAATATCTGCTTCTCGGCGCACTGACCGTCTCCCTCGCGGGCGCACTTGCCGCCTGCGCGGAGGACGCATCGCAGACATATACCTTTACGTTCGACACCAACGGCGGCTCCGCCGTGGCGCCGCTCAAACTGGAGGAGGGCGCGACGGTGGAACGTCCCGCCGATCCCTCCAAGGCGCTCTTCACCTTCTCGGACTGGTATGCGGACGAGGCGCTCTCCACGGTCTACACCTTCGGCACCATGCCCGCGCATGACGTCACCGTCTATGCCGGCTGGCTGCCCGAGACGAATGTGCGCATCACCTATGACCTCATGTATGAACTCGGGGAGGGCGATACACCCGTTCCCGACAGCATCGGCCTCATCGGCAGCGCCTTCCAGCAGCCCGAAGCGCCCACGCGCAAGGGATATGTGTTCGGCGGCTGGTTCACCGAGAGCTCCTGCGCGGACGAAAACCGCTACGTCTTTAACGCGTTCCCCGCGCAGAACATGACGCTCTATGCCAAGTGGCTGCCCGACGGCGCGTACGCCTTCATCACCTACTACGGAAACGGCGTTCCGCTCGCGGATCCCATTCCCGTCGAAAAGGGGACGCAGTTCGTCGATCCCGCGGCAGACTTCTTCGGCAGCGACATCGTCACCGACGGCTGGTACACCAACGCCGACCGCGTCAACCGCTATGCGGGCGGAACGGTCTCCCGCGACCTCAATCTGTACACGACCTATTACACCAAGGGCCTCACGTTCGACGCAGGCAGCGTGTCGGGATACTCCGGCACCGCCCAGCAGGTGTTTGTCCCCGATCTGTATAACGGCATCGAGATCACCCGCATCGGCGAGGGCGCCTTCCGCGACAGCGGCGTGCGTTCCGTGCTCCTGCCCGCGGGCATCACGCAGGTGGACGACTATGCCTTCTACGGCTGCCGCTACCTCACGACGGTCAACCTCACGGACAAGGTGACCTCCGTCGGCGCGTATGCGTTCGCCGACGCACAGCGCCTTGAGAGCTACGGCACGTTTGCCGTCACCGTCATTGAGGACGGACTCTTCCTCGGCTGCAGCCAGATCGACGTGATCGAGCTGCCCGAAGGGGTGACGTCCGTCGGCGATCTCGCCTTTGCGGACTGCACCTCGCTCAAGACGTTCGTCCTTCCCGAAGGCGTCGTCTCCGTGGGCGATCAGGCGTTTGAACAATGCACCTCGCTCGCTTCTCTCGCGCTTCCCGCGTCGCTCGCCTCGCTCGGCGAGAACGCCCTCGCAGGCTGCACGGCGCTCACGTCCGTCACCGTTCCCGAGGCAAACGATGCCTTCTCCACCGAGGACGGCAACTTCTATCAGGGAACGCAGCTCCTGCGCTATATTGCGGGCGACAAGACGGAGACCTCTTTCACGCTCCCCGCAGGCAAGACCTCGGTCGCGGCGTATGCCTTTGAAAACAATGCCCAGCTCACAGAGCTTGTGTTCTCGGCTTCTGTGACCGACGTCGCACCCGCCGCCCTTATCGGCATGACGGCACTGCAGTCGCTCACGCTTCCCGCATCCGTCATGGAGGACACCTGCCTTGCGTCCTTCTTCGGCGCTTCCGCCGCGGAGACGTCGGGAAAGTACAGCTTCTACATCCCCGCAACGCTCACGAACGTGACGCTGGACGGAACGCTCTCGACCGTCGCCGATTACGCCTTCTACGGCGCGACGGGACTTGCGACGGTCACGGGCATGGACGCCGTGACGAGCATCGGCGAAGGTGCGTTTGCCTATACCGCGTTCACGCAGTATGAGATCCCTGCCTCCGTCACCTCCCTCGGCGCCCGCGTGTTCGAGGGCTGCGGCCTCACCGAATACGCCGTGGCAGACGGAAATACCGCCTACCGCGCGCAGGACGGATGCCTGTATTCCGCGGACGGCGTTCTCATCGCCGTGCCTGCCGACAAGACGCAGGTCACGGTGGAAGAGGGGACGACGGCCATCGGCGCCTATGCCTTCTATGACAGCGCCGTGTCCGAACTCGTCATTCCAGAGACGGTCACGCGGATCGGCTATGCGGCATTCGGAAACATGCAGTCGCTCACGAGCCTTACCGTTCCCGTCGTCGGCGACGGCGCGGAAAACGCCTACATGGGCTATGTGTTCGGGGCGGAGATGCGCCTCGAGACCCCTGAGTCGGAGAACGGCGAGGTCGTCTATTCGACGCTCATCTGCGCGCCGGTCAGCCGCCTTCCCGTCAACCTGACGTCGGTCACCGTCACGGGAAGCTGCACCGCGCTCGACGACATGGCGTTTGCGCTTCTGACCAATCTGTCGAGCGTCACCTTCTCCGCGGGAACGCAGATCGCTTCCTACGGCGCCTTCTCCTTCTATCGCACGTCGGTCACGGCGTGGGATTTCACGGGAGCACAGTCCATCGGCGAATCGGCCTTCCAGGAGACCGCGCTCGCGGCGGTCGCCCTGCCCGGTACGCTCGGGGCAAACATCGGCACGGCGGCGTTCTCGCAGATCGCCGCACTCGAGAGCATCTCGCTCGGCGAAGGCATCACCCGTATCGCGCCCGATATGTTCCTCACCGCCGCTTCGACGGGGGAGACGGGCGACGACGGCTACACCTATGACGTGCGCCGCTCCAAAGTCGACCACGAGCTCGTCATTCCCGCCTCCGTCACGGAGATCGGATCGCAGGCCTTCCTGGGCGTCGGCACGAAGGAATTCTTCAGCCCGTCCTATCCCGACGATCAGCCCGACGCCAAGGCGCATGCCACCCGCAACGATGCGTTTGCGCTCGTCTTTGCAGAGGGCAGCAACCTCACGACGATCGACGCTTATGCCTTCTCGTGCGCAGGCCTTGAAACGCTTGCCCTGCCCGCTTCGCTGGAAACGGTGGCCGAGAATGCCTTTGTCTACAATATGTACCTGACCGACATCACCGTCGGCGATGCCGAAAACGGCAGCGCGCTTCGCGAACTCGGCCTGTTCTGCTTCGGCGGCGACACGGCGCTCGCGTCCGTCACGCTGTATGCGCAGACGGTGCCGGAGATGACGGTCTCCGGACTGGACGGCCACATCTTCTATCAGACCAATGAGACGTTCCGCATCTATGTGCCCGAGACCCTCGTCGCGCAGTATCAGCTCGCGGCAGGCTGGCGCATCCTCGCCGGTCGGATTCAGGCGATCGGGACGGAAGGAGGTAACGCATGAAACGCAGGGGATTGCTCCTTGTCGGACTGCTCGCGGCGATGACGGCTTGCCTGGTGTTCGCCGGCTGTTCGCAGAACCGCCTGACCGAGGACGACCTCATCGAAATGGGGTATGTGCATCGCGTCACATTTGACCTGATGGGCGGGAAATCGGGCGAACGCACCGAGCTCATCCAGCAGGTGAAGGACGAGTCCCTCGTCGTGGAGCCCGGAACGACTACGCTCGCCGGAGAAGCCCCGACGAAGGAAGGGTACACCTTCAACGCCTATTGGACGGGGACGAAAGACGAAGACGGAAATGTCAGTTTTCTCCGCGAATGGGATTTTGCGACCGACCGCGTGACGGAGGACATCACGCTGTATGCGCGTTGGCTGACCAATTATTCCATCACCGTTCATTACGGACAGGATTACAACTACACGAAGACCTATACCGTTCCGGTCACGCAGACCAGCGAAGGCGTCGCCCAGCAGGTGAACAGCATTGCGATCTCCGGACAGACGGTGCTCGGCGGGGCGTTCTACCTCACGCAGGAGGACGCGACGGCAGAGACCGATCCCGTGACGTTCCCGTATACGCCTGCAGATCTCTCGCAGGACAAGACGACGACGGAGCTGTGGGCAAACACGCTCGAGGGAGACTGGCGTATCGTGGAAACGGCGGCGGACTTCATCGTCCGCACGGGTACCAATATCTACCTGACGGCGGACATCGACTTCGGCGGCGCCGCTTTGGAATTCCCCGAGACCTATTCGGGAACGTTTGAAGGAAACGGACATACGCTCTCCAACTTCACGGTGACGCAGGAGAGGGGACTCGATCGTACGCAGTCGTACGGACTGTTCCGCGAACTGCGCGGGGATGCCGTCATCCGCAATGTGACGTTCAAGGATGTGACGTTTACGGCCATGCTGACCAACTCGACCGTTACGGAGTACCGCATGGGTCTGCTTGCGGGATCTTCGTCGACGGCGGCGCGCGTGTCCGGCGTGACGTTTGAAGGCGGTTCGTTCACGTTTGTCGTGGACGAGAAGTTCATCGACGAACTGGATGAACGTGCGTTCGTCGGCGGAGCGGTTTCGCCCGACGTCGTGGATACGGCAAGCTGTACGATCTCGGATTCGACACTCGTGCGTAAAGTGACGACCGACGAATGGAATCAAGAGAACGCGGAATAATTCATATAAAATCAACAGGAGGAAGCAAATTATGAAATCGAAAAAGATGCGTGCAGTTTCATGTTCTGTGGCTGCAGTGCTCTCCGTGGGAATGGCATCGACGTTCCTTTCGGCCTGCGCAAAGGACACACGCAACAATGAAACGACCCCGCTTACGCTGTCCAGCGATCTGTTCGACGGCGTGTTCAATCCGTTCTTCTATACATCCGGCCCGGACGGCGAAGTGGTCGGCATGACGCAGATCGGAATGCTTTCGGGCGATGAAAACGGCGATCCCACGGCCGGCGACGACGAACCCTGCGTCGCCAAGGCGTACAGCGTCGTGACGACGGGTACGTCTGCTGACAAGGGCCAGGAAGGCAGCGCCGACGAATTCAAACGCTACTATACCGATTACTACTTTGCCATCAAAAACGATGTGAAGTTCAGCGACGGTACGCCGCTTACCTATAAGGACGTCCTGTTCAACATCTATATGTATCTCGACCCTGCCTATACGGGATCTTCGACGATGTACTCCGTCGACATCCAGGGCCTTGCGCAGTACCGTACGCAGCAGACGGACAGCACCGCCGGCGAGGACGACTTCAATCAGACGATGGACAGCCGTGCGCAGGCGCGTATCGAGGAGATTCAGGACTGGGCGGAGAACGATCGCGAAGGCGATTCGGATGCGCTCACCGATCAGATGAACTCGGATATCGACGAGCTTGAGCGCCTGTTCCGCGACGAACTCAATACCGACTGGACGACGGCAATGAACACCGATATGAAGGAGTACGAAAAGTATCACTTCACCGAGAACTGGCAGGTGTTCATGTACAACTACGGCCAGATCACGGTGCGTCCCATCCGTGATGCGAACAACCAGATCACGGACTACGAGCCGGATTTCAACGCCATCCCCAACAACGTCGAAAAGACGCAGGAAGCGCTCGTTGACTACGTCTTTGAGTATATGCTCGGCGGCCGTGAATCGGCATCCGAGGCGTACAAGACCAACCTCGTCAACGTCATGCTCAACTACGCTTCGGCAAGCAGCTTCCGTGCCTACCTCGTTGCGGACGAAACGCGGAAAGAGCTCGCCGTCAAGGACGAACACGGCAACCCCGTCTACGATGAAAACGGTGACCTTGTGATCGATCTGCGTGTGCGCGAAGTGAGCGGCATCGAGATCCTGTTCGACCAGACCAGCATTCCCGAAGGAAGCCAGGGCAACGGCGGCGACCTCGGCGGAACGTACGATGTCCTGCACATCCGTATCAACGGCGAGGACCCCAAGGCCATTCAGAACTTCTCCTTCACGGTGGCGCCTATGCACTATTATTCGCCCATTGCCGACCAGTTCAATTACGGGCCGGATGTGGCGAAGGAGGACTATAACTTCGGCGTTTCGTGGTCGGATCCCGAATTCATGGATGCGATCCGCGTCATTCAGGTTCCCATCGGAGCGGGCCCGTATCGTCCCACGAATTCCTCGAGCGACGGCACGGCTTCCGATTATATCCCCGACAAGAGCGAGTTCCAGGACAATAACATCGTCTTTTTGCAGCGCAACGAGAACTTCCTTCTCGGCGCACCCAAGATCAAGTTCCTCCGCTATAAGGTGACTTCGCAGTCCCTGCTGTATGATGCGATCAACGCGGGCGAAGTCAACTACGGTTCGCCCACGGCGACCAACGAGATGATGGGCCGCCTGGAAAACGAGGATAAGGGTACGCTTGACTACACCATCACCGACAACCTCGGCTATGGTTATATCGGAATCAACGCAGCCTTTGTCGATAACCTGCTTATCCGTAAGGCGATCATGTACGCCCTCGACCCGTCGCTTGCGCTTGACTATTACGGCGGCGGCACGCTGGCTTCCATTCTGTATCGTCCCATGTCCTCGACGATCGAGTGGTGCTATCCCAAGAGTGCAACGGCCTACTATCCCTTCGACGCAACCGGCCAGACCTCGCTCAAACTTGCACAGGATGCAGGCTATGAGGATACGGACGGCGACGGCATTCTCGATGACGGAAAGGGCAACAAACTGAGCTTCACGTTCACGATCGCGGGCGACTCGGCCGACCACCCCGCCTATGCGACCATGGAACGCGCGGCATCCATTCTGAACAAGATCGGCTTTGACATTTCGGTCAAGACGGACTCGACGGCCCTCATCAAGCTGGCAAGCGGTCAGCTTCAGGTCTGGGCGGCTGCATGGAGCTCTTCCTCCGACCCCGATATGTATCAGGTCTACCACAAGGATTCGACGGCGACGTCCATCCTCAACTGGGGCTTCCCGTCCATCGAGCGCGGTGAAGTCGGTACGCAGCAGGAGCGCGACATCCTGGATGAGCTTGCCGTTCGTATTGAGGAAGGCCGTGAGACGACCGATCGTACGGTCCGTGCCAACATCTATGGCGTAATGGGCGGCGTCCATCTTGACGAATACGGCGACGGCGATCTGACGCAGCTGAGTGCGCTCGACCTCGTCATGGAGCTTGCCGTGGAATTCCCGCTCTATCAGCGTCGTGCGCTGTACGTCTATCAGAGAGATCTGTTTGACGAAGCGACGCTCGACCTCTTCGACCAGTCCACGGCATTCCAGAGCCCGCTCTCCAAGATCTGGCTCGTCGGATACGCCCAGTAACGCAGGAGCGAATGGGCGCGCACGCGCGCCTCGGAGAATACTATGGTAAAATACATCATCAAGCGCGTGCTGTATTCCGCGCTCATCCTGCTCGTTGTATCGATGCTTCTGTACCTGCTCATCCGGTGCCTGCCCATCGACTACGTCGAGAACAAATTCCTGGCACAGGTGAACGCCGGTACGATCACCCCCGAAGAGCTGTACCGTATCAAATCGCTCTACGGCCTGGAGGACAGTTCGTTCGTCGGGATCTGCCGCGGCTATTGGAAGTGGCTCACCGCCGTCTTCCGCGGCGATCTCGGAACGTCCTTCCTCTATAACCTGCCCGTGACGGAGGTCATCTCCGAGCACATGTGGATCAGCTTCGGCATTGCACTCGCTGCGTTCATTTTGCAGTACGTCATCGCCATCCCGCTCGGGATCAAGGCAGCGACCCATCAGTACGGCGTTGTGGACTACACGACCACCGTCCTTGCGATGATCGGTATTTCCTTCCCGTCCTTCTTCATCGCCATCCTGCTCATCAAGGTGTTCTCCATCGATCTCGGATGGTTCCCCATGCAGGGCATTCAGGATGCGAATTTCGCGGGAACGCCTCTGGAACTGTTCGGAAACCAGCTCTGGCACATCATCCTGCCCATGCTCGCGATCACCATCGTGTCCATCGGCGGACTCATGCGCCATACGCGTACCAATACGCTGGAAGTCCTCAATCAGGACTACATCCGTACGGCGCGCGCAAAGGGGCTTTCCGAGCGCACGGTCATCTACAAGCACGTCTTCCGCAACACAATGGTTCCCATTGTCACCATGATGGCGGGCGTCATTCCCAGCCTGTTCGGCGGCATGATGATCCTGGAGCAGGTGTTCGCACTTCCCGGAATCGGACAGATCGCCTATCAGGCACTTCGCCAGGGCGACATTCCCTTCATCATGGGATACAATATGTTCATTGCCGTGCTTACGGTCATCGGTACGCTCCTCTCGGACATCACCTACATGATCGTCGATCCCCGCATTAAAATTTCCAAATAGGAGGAACCATCGTGGAAGAATTTACAGAAGAAATCATTCCCGAACGGGCTCCCGATCAGCCGGAAATGACCCCCGAGCCTCAGCCGGAGACGCCGGAAGAGCAGGAATCCATCGCCGACAAAGTCCGCATTATTTCTCCGACGCGCCTTGTCTTAAAGCGCTTTTTCCGCTCCAAGCTCTCCATCGTGGGCCTTTGCATGTTCCTGTTCCTCCTGCTCTTCTCCTTCATCGGCCCGCTCTTCGTGCCGTGGCAGGAGACCGAAGTCGATTATTCGGGAAAACTGACCTCGACGATCGTCTCGGTGGATGCCGAAGTCAACGGCGAGAAGTTCACCGTCTATATGATCGAGGAGTACGAGGGGACAATCAACGCGCATGCCGATCCGTTCACTTACAGCAATGACGGCGAGAATTCCCGCCTTCACATCTTCGGAACGGACGAAAACGGACGCGATACCTTTGTACGGCTCATGTACGGCGGACGGATGTCCATGCTCCTGAGCTTCCTCGTTGTCGTCATATATACCGTCATCGGCGTCATTCTGGGCGGCCTTGCGGGATATTTCGGCAAGTGGGTGGACATGGTCATCATGCGTATCGTCGATATCCTCAACTGTATCCCGAGCCTTCCCATTCTGCTCATCGTGGGCGCCATTCTGGACGGCGTCGGGATCAACCAAAGCATCCGAATTTACTACATGCTCGGATTCCTCGCCCTGCTGAGCTGGACGGGAATCGCGCGGCTCGTGCGCGGACAGATCCTCTTCCTCCGCGAGCAGGAGTACATCGTCGCGGCGGAAGCGCTCGGCATGAGCCCCATGCGCAAGATCTTCCATCACCTTGTCCCCAACGTCATGCCGCAGCTCATCGTGTCCATGACGCTCGGACTTGGTTCCATTATCCTCTACGAGGCAACGCTGAGCTTCCTCGGTCTCGGGGTGCCGCTTGAGATGGCCTCCTGGGGACAGATGGTCCAGCGCGCCACACAGAACACCGAAATACTCAGCTATTACACGATGGAGTGGCTGCCGGCAGGTATCATGATCGTGCTTGCCGTCCTGTCCTTCAACTTCATCGGCGACGGACTGCGGGATGCGCTCGATCCCAAGATGAAGAGGTGACCTATGGCGGAAGATCAGAATAAGAAGTCGTTTCCCGTCCGCGTGAAGGAGTGGTACGCCCGCGTCACGCACAAGGACGATCCGCACTACATCTCGGGCCGCGAGGCGCGCAGGATTGCGCGGGAGAACTTCCGCGTTACGCGCGAGTATGAAAAGAAGAAACGCCGCCATGTCGGAGAGGAAGAGTACCTCTCCAAGATGAAGGATGACAACAACATCCTCGAGATCGAAGATCTGCGCACCTACTTCTTCACCGATGCCGGGGTTGCGAAGTCGGTGGACGGGGTGACCTTTGAAGTCCCCAAGAGCTCGGTCGTCGGCGTCGTCGGCGAGTCGGGCTGCGGGAAATCGGTCACGTCGCTCTCCGTCATGCAGCTCGTGCAGGCGCCGCAGGGGCAGATCGTCGGCGGATCCATCCGTTTCGCCTCGCAGGACTACAAGCGCGGCGAGGACGGAAAGCCCATTCCCATCTGGGAATATGAGACGCAGGGGGCGCGTGCGCCCCGTACGGAGCCCGTTCTCGACCGAAAGGGCGCTCCCATGCTTGACAAAAAGACGGGGACGCCGCTCGTACGGCCGACGGGAGAGGACTATGTCGTGTCGGATGCCTATGTCATCCGCACGGAGCCCGCACTCGACAAGAAGGGACAGCCCGTGCTCGACAAAGACGGCACGCCGCTGTTGCGCCTTGTGCAGGCGAAGGACGGAAACGGATTCCCCGCATTCGAGACGGTCGAGAAGGTCTATGACATCGCCAAGATGCCGACGAGCGCCATGCAGCGCATCCGCGGCAAGGAGATCTCCATGATCTTCCAGGAGCCGATGACCAGCCTCAACCCGCTCTTTACGATCGGAAATCAGCTGGACGAAGTCGTCCTGCTGCATACGCCGGGCGCGGACAAGGAGCTCGCCAAGAACCGTTCCATCGAGATGCTCAAACTTGTCGGCATCGCCATGCCGGAGAACGTGTACAACTGCTATCCGCATGAGCTCTCGGGCGGCATGCGCCAGCGTGTCATGATCGCTATGGCGCTTGCCTGCAACCCCAAGCTCATCATCGCGGACGAGCCGACCACGGCGCTCGACGTCACCATTCAGGCGCAGGTGCTCGATCTTCTCAAGGAGATCAAGGAGAAGATCAACGGCTCGATCATGCTCATCACGCACGATCTGGGCGTCATTGCGGGCATGGCGGACTATGTGGTCGTCATGTACGCGGGACGTATCATCGAAAAGGGGACCGTGGAGGACATCTTCGACCGTCCCATGCACCCGTACACGATCGGCCTGCAAAAGAGCAAGCCCGTCATCAACAAGGACGTCGACACGTTGTACAGCATTCACGGCCAGGTCCCGAACCCGATCGATATGCCCAATTACTGCTATTTCAAGGATCGGTGCGACTACTGTGTCAAGGAGTGCGGCGGCGACTATCCGCCGCTGGTGCAGGTTTCGCCCACGCACTTCGTGGCGTGCTACCGCGCCCATGACAAAAAGGAGGGGAAGCAATGAGCGGCCATTCTCATGTTGAGGATGTGGAATTTCAGCACAATCCCGAAAACATCCTCGAAGTCCGTGATCTGAAAAAACACTTCCTCATCCGCAAGGAATGGAAAATCGCCAAGGAGAGCGTCCCGTTGGAGACCGCCATCGGAGACGAACCGCTTCTCGATGAGAACGGCGCTCCGATCACCAAGGCGAGACTCCGTCTGGCGTACAAGAAGACGTACACGAAGGCGGTGGACGGCGTCTCCTTTGACGTTCCCTACGGCCAGACACTCGGCATTGTCGGCGAGTCCGGCTGCGGCAAGTCCACGATGGGACGGAGCATTCTCCGTCTGCACGACATCACGGCAGGAAAGGTCTATTTCGAGGGCAAGGACATCACCTCGATCAAGGGAAAGGAAATGCGGGAACTGCGTCCGCAGATGCAGATCGTCTTCCAGGATCCCTATTCCAGCCTTCCGCCCCGTATGCCGGTCGGCGAGATCATCGGCGAGGCGGTCAAGGTGCACGGCATTGTCCCGCGTGCGGAGTATCGTGACTACATCATCTCCGTCATGCGCAAGTGCGGCCTGCAGGACTTCTATTTCGATCGTTACCCGCACGAATTTTCGGGCGGACAGCGTCAGAGAATCTGCATCGCGCGTGCGCTCGCGCTCAACCCGAAGTTTGTCGTCTGCGACGAGCCTGTCTCCGCACTCGACGTGTCCATTCAGGCGCAGATCGTCAACCTGCTCAAGGAACTGCAGGAGCACATGAAGCTCACCTATCTGTTCATCTCGCATGACCTCTCCGTCGTGCAGCACATCTCGGACAGAGTGGGCGTCATGTACCTCGGAAACTTCGTGGAGATGGGGGACAAGAAGGACATCTTCTCCAACCCGATGCACCCGTATACGCAGGCGCTCTTCTCCGCCGTTCCCGTACCCGATCCGCACTATAAGATCAAGCGCATCATCCTGGAAGGGGATATTCCCAGCCCCGCCAATCCGCCCAAGGGCTGCAAATTCCATACGCGCTGCTCGCACTGTATGGATATCTGCAAGGAGGTCGCGCCCAAGTTCCTCGACTACGGAAACGGACATATGTGCGCTTGCCACCTCTATTCGCAGGAGCAGTGAAATGAAACGCAAAAAGCAGCTTCCCGCCTGGGACGACGGCCGTACGGTCGCCGATATGAACGTCGAGGGGATGCCGTGGTATCGCCCCGACGGCGGGAAAAAAGTCAACGAAGAAGATAAGCCGACGCGCAAGGAAAAGCGCGCCATGATCCGCGCGGGCTACCTTGCGTATCTTCCGCGCATCCTCGCCATTCTGTTCGGGTTTGGCCTGACAATCTTCCTTATTTGGCTTTGGCTGAACGGATGGCAGATCGGATAAACTCCGTTTTTTCGGAGCGTCCTTGCAAACGATCTTTTGACAATCATCGAAAGAATGCCGTTCGGAGATAATTACATTGCATGAAAAGGCGTGCCGTGGGAAATCACGGCACGCCTTTTGTTTGTCAAATCTGTGCAATGGGCAAAATATATTTTGAAGAATATCAAAATATCCGAAAGAGGGGGGAATGTCTGCAGAACGGCCATCGTTGTGCGGCGCGACATATGCGGAAAAGAACACGCAATGGGAAAATTCCGACGGGATGCAGGATGCCGCACATGTGTGCGGACGGCAATGCGGTCTAACGAGAGTTTGTCTGACGTGAAAGGCGGAAAATACCCGATTGCGCGAAGGGCAAAAAAATTCGTTCCGACGGCGATCGTAAAAAATGCATTTGGGCGTGTGTAGAGACCTGCCTCCCTGACGCCGCGGCGGGTGATCGTGTATGCCGCCGCCGCGCAAGAAGAACGCGGCAAACCTCGGACAGGCGGTCAAACCATTGGAAAAATGCAAGCAGTTGCAACCCTGCCTGAAGAGAACGCCAAGCCTCGGACAGGCGGTCAAAGGACTTTCTGAAACGCGCAACACGGATCACACAGGCGCTCGGAACCCCGTCTGAATGGAGCGGCAAGGGGTTGCGCAGACAGCCGCAAATCTGCCCGAAGAAAGCGGCAATTCCCATACCGGCGCTCGGAAACCTGCCTGAAGATATAGGCTGCGGAAGAGGCAAAACAGAAGGCGATTCATTTCCGAAACGTCATGGGAACCATATCGGGCTCGGGAAAATACGCGGCAATGGCGTCGGACGGCAGGCGGTCGAAACACGTTGTTTCATCCATGCGCGCAAAAGGCGACGGGAAAAAAGAACGACATCGGAAGAGGGGAGACAAGAGAAATATATAAAAAAACCGCCGAAGGCGGGAGAAAAAAGGTAACCCCCGCGCAACCGCACGGGGGAGTATTTGCAAAATGGAGTTGTAAGTAGGCAGAGAATTCTCATTTCTCCTGCGCGCCAAGCCGTCCGATTCGGCCGATCCCTGCTCGCCGACGTTCTTCCGCGCCCGCGACGTCCTCCCGTCTTTCCTCCTTCGCCCTTGCGCCCGAGTGCTACCGCGGAGTTACGCTCTTGCGCGCAGTTGTCGGATTCGGATGTTCGGAAGTCCTTGTTTGCGATGTCCCGTCCGCTCGCCGACGCCCTTCCCGTTCGGGCGTTACCGCGGAATCCCGCTCTTGCGTTCGGATGTCAGGATCGTCTGTTCCGTTTCGTCTTGCCTGTCTTGTCGGAGAGGGGAGAGATTCTCGGCTTCCGCTCTTGTGTATATGGGTCAAAACCCGTCGCGGGGGAACTACCCTGCCGCGTCAATATTCAAAGCCGATTTACTTCTCCGCCCTCATGGTGGAATTGTACACTGGTCTGTCCTCCTTCTACGAAATCTTCAATCCTTGGGAAATGAACTGAAACATAGCTGAGCAACACCTCCCTCTATTGAATTTTTCGGAGACATTCCCTGTTCGGTCTCCCTATCGGTCGCGAACGCTTCTGTCCGCTCGATCGATCTGCCCGTGGGCAATTACCTGTTCATCGGACCGTCCTTCCTTTTGTTGTGGAATAACATTTCATGAAAGTTATTTTCTCTTTTTGCAATTTTATTATAGCATAGATTTTGCGCTTGTCAAGACTTTTCCGGAAATTTTCCGAAAAAAATTTCAGCGCAGACTTCTGACGCGCGCTTGGACGGTGACGGGCAGGGCGGAGAGGGGCAGGTCTTTCCATGCCGCATAGACGGCGGGAGAGGCGCGCCGGAGGGAGCGGCGGAAGAAGAGCAGGTCGCATTCCGCCTGCGTGCAGGACGTCCAGAGGGCTTGAAGGGATTGCGTGAGCCGCGCGGAGACGGCCTCCTCTTCCTGCCGCGAGAGCGTTCCCTTGACGAGCTGTTCGGGGGCGGACGTGTGGTTTTCGCCGTAGCGCTGTACGGTGCAGTCGACGAAGAGGGAGAAGGCGGGCGACGCGCTTGCCGTGACGCGGATATCGCCCTTGTCGCGCAGCACGAGATAGCTCGTTCCGTCCACGGAGAAGGTCCCCGCGTAGACGTTGCTCTTGAGCAGACTGAACGCGAAGGTCTCCTCCGGGGAAAGGATCCCGACCAGCACGCCGTCGGAGAAGATGGCCGTCTCGCGCGCGGAGTAGATCTTTTCCTCTGTCTTGGGAGAGGCCATGCTCTGTCCGCCGCTCTGGGAACCGCCCTGACCCTGGTCGCTGCCCTCCTGCGCCTGCGCGCGCACATAGGGCATATAGCCGCTCCTGCTCTCGCCGAAGTACCCGATGGCGAATTCGCGCAGGGTCGTGGTCATCACCTGGCCCGCCTGTTCCGCCGCGTCGGAGAACAGCTTTTCCAGCGCGAGGGCAGAGGTGTCGTCGATGGCGCTCGTGGACGAGAGCAGTTCGCCCGCGCTCCCCGCGCAGGCCGCCAAAAGACAGGAATCGGGCATATACTCGTTGCGCAAAAAGGCGTCAAGACAGTCAAAGACGTCTTTTTCCGCCGCGCTCTCCCCGAGGACGACGAGATCGCAGTAGATGAGTTTCGGCACCCAGCCCGTACGGGCGTAGAGGTCGGAGATGCACTCGGAGACGGTGGAGCCACGCCCATCGATCTCCACGCTCGAAGTGCCGCCCGTCGTGCGGTCTGTCCCCTTGGGGACGGCAATCTGCGCCGTGAGGCGGAAACCGTCCTCGTCGCGGTCGATGCCCGCCGCGAGGACAAGCGCCGTTTTCTGGATGTCCACCAGTCCGAAGTCGTTGGAGAAGAAGGTGAGCACGAGCAGGGCAAAGAGCAGGATCCAGAGCTTCACGGGGAAGCATTTAAGAAATTTTTTCACGTTGACGCCTCCCGAACAGCGCGAGCAGCACAAGCGGCAGAACCGCGGAAAAGAGGGGGAAGATCCAAAAGAGGGTTCCCGTGATCGTAGAAATGGTCTGCGAAGGGGAGAGATTGAGCAGACTGACGGCGGCAAATAAGAGCGCATTGCAGCCGACGGAGAGCAGGGGCGGAAGAAGGGACGCGCCGCCGAATGCCTCCGCGAGCGTCCCGACGGCCTCCTGCACGGGGAGGACGACGTAGAAGGTCATGACGAACGCGAGGGCGAAGATAAAGAGATAATCGATGCGCCCGAGCACGGTAGCGGCGGAGAAGAAGGCACTCACGCGCGCGAAGGCGGGCGTCTGCAGGACGGCGATCTCTCCGAACACGCCGTAAAAGACGGCCAGGAAGAAGAGCAGGACAAGCCCTCCGCCGAGGTAGCAGAGCGTCCCTTTCCAGGCGAGCCCCTTCCGATAGGGGAAGTGTCCGATCACGGCGAGCAGGAGCGCGCTGTCGCAAAACCAGCAGCACGTTCGTCGGATTCCGTCGACAAAGCCGCCCGTACCCGCGGCGCCGAAGGGCGCCAGAGCGCCAAAGTCGGCATTTCCGACGGAGAGCAGCAAAACGCCTGCCATGCCGACTGCCGAAAGGGGGGCGAGGATGTCCCACACGCGTCCGAGCGAGCCGAGCGCGCGGGCGGAGAGATATGCCGAAAAGAGGAAGAAGGGGGCAAAGACGAGGTGCGCGGGGATGGTGTCGTAAAAGATGCTGCGCACGGTGATCTTCTGCTCCACGACGGGCAGGAAGGCGAAGAAGAGCAAAAAGGCGGCCAGCAGGACGGCGAAAATTCTGGCGGCGACGTCGCCCGCGGCCCTGCGGACGAGGGCAAATACGGTGTAGTCCCGCCGCGCGAGGAGCAGAACGCAGAAGATGAGCGCAGCCTGCAGGACAAGCTGGGCAAGTACGGGAAAGAGCAGGTCGTTTCCCGCGTCCGCGGCGAGCTGGGCGGGCATGAGCACGAGCTTCCCGACGGGCGCGACGGCCGCGAGGAAGAAACAGATCTGACGGGAAGAGGGTTTCATTTTTGCCTCCTTTTGTTGGGACTGTTGAGGGCGGTCGGCCGCAGTTTCATGGAGCGAAGGTTGTATTTGAGGAAGGAGTCCCGAAGATCGTGCGGAATGAGCGGGGAGAAGGGCGCCGCGAGCGGAACGCCGAAGTTCTCGGTCGAGACGAGGTAGGTGAGGACGAGGGCGGAGAGCAGCAGGATGCCGTATGTGCCGAGGCTGCCCGCCGTGAGCAGCATGAGCAGGCGCAGGACGCTGGTCTCCTCGATGAGGTTGGGGACGGCGTACAGGCCGATCCCGCTGAAGGCGATGATGATAATGGCGGGCGTCGAGACAAAGCCCGCGCTCACGGCGGTCTCGCCGAGGACGAGCGCGCCCACCACCGAAAGCGCCATTCCCACATATTTGGGCATGCGGATGCTGGCCTCGTTGAGAACTTCCAGAACGAGCAGGACGAGGAGCATTTCGAGCGAGGGCGAGAGCGGAATGTCGCGGATGCTCCCCGCGATGGTCAAAAGCAGTTTCACGGGCAGGAGCTGCAGCTTGAAGATCTGTGCGGCGACATAGAAGGCAGGCAGGTAGATGGCGACGAGCAAGGCGAACAGGCGCAAAAATCTCGTAAACGTAGCGCGGAAAGCAGGGACAAAATAGTCCTCGCCGGACTGGAAGTCCTCGATGAGCATATAGGGCAGCGTCAGGGCGATGGGCGAGCCGTCGGCGAGAAGTCCCACGCGGCCTTCGGCGAGTTTTGCGCAGAAGATATCGGGTTTTTCCGTCGTGCCGACCTGTTTTACGAGGGAATGCGGCCGACTTGCCAGAAAGCGGGTGAGGTAGGAGGAATCGGGCAGGATGTCGATGTCGATGGAAGAGAGCTTGGCGCGCACTTCCCGCACCACCGCTTCCCGACACGTCCCTTCCAGCCAGCAGAGCGCGACGACGGTCTTGGAGCGCCGTCCGACGGTGAGCATCTCCACGCGCAGCTCGCCCGTTTTCAGCCGTTTGCGGACGAGGGAGGTGTTCGTCTTGACGTCCTCGATAAACCCTTCGCGCGGGCCCTTGATGGCGACGTCGGTCGGCGGCTCGGCCACGGCGCGGACGGGTACTTTTTTGGTGCCGACGATGAGGCCCGCGTCCGCTCCCTCCCAGAGGAGAACGGGATTGCCCGCCAGCACTTCCTCGGCGAGCGCGGAAAGCGACGTCTGCGTGCGCACTTCGGGGCTGAGCGTGTTCTCGGCAACCGCCTGCGCGTCAGGCGCGCCTGCGTACGAAAAGAGCGGCCGCAGAACTTGTTCGGCCAACAAATCCTTATCCGTCAGGGCGTCCGCAAAGAGACAGACATAGGCGCGGCCTTTCTCGTCCGAGAAGGCAAAGGACAGAATGTCCTGCGCGGGCAGAAGCGCGCGCATTGCCACCTCGTCCTGCCGTAAATTTCCCGAAATTTCCTTTTTTTCCATTTCAACGCAAGTATGCGCCGCGCAAAAAATTTCATGCACGCGCACCGCCTTCGCCAACGACCGCGCGTCGGGCAATCCGTCACGGCGGGAAGTGGCAAATTTCTCTGCGGAAAGAGGACACGTCCGCGGGCGATAACGAAAAGGCGAAGACAAAAAAAGACCCCCTTCCCGCGGGGGAAGGGGGGACGGTCAGCTGCGCATCAGCGATGTCAGGTAGGAGACGATCAGCTCCGTAAGCGCCGCCAGCTCGGCGTCCGTCGCGACGGGCGCGGCGGCGTTCAGCGTCTCGCGCACAAAGGCGCGCAAATCGTCGCCCGTTCTGCCCTGGGCGCCTTCAAACAGGTCGTTTGCCACGGCATAGCGCGTTTCCTCGGGGACGTATCCCTCCAAAAGGGGCGCAACGGGCGAGATCGCGGCACCCGTGTCCGCGTTCTCTTCGCCGTCCGCCGTATCGTCCGCCGCATCATCCTCCGTATCGCCCGCCGCATCGTCCGTTTCGGGCGTGCCGTCCGTATCGGGCAGGCCCGTGTCGTCGGAGCCGTCCTCCTTGCGGAAGAACTGCTCGTAGATGACGTAGTAGAGCGTGGCGGCGCACCCGCAGGCAAAGCCGCCCTCCAGCGTCATGGTGAAGTCGGAGGTAAACGGCTGGACGGAGAGCGTGACGATCGCGCGGTACACGGCGTACAGCACGATGCCGATCGCGAAGGGCAGGAAGACAAACAGTTTCTTCGGTGCGCCTTCAAAGACCGTCTTTTTCAGGAGCGTCGTGAGCAGAGACACGACGCCCGCGAGGAGCAGCACGTCCCAGCCGTACAGGCGGAACGCGCTCAGATATTGGATTGCAGACATACGATTCCTCACTTTTCCCCGTCGCTCCATTATGATAGCATGCGGCGGGGAAATGCGGGGCGTTGCCTGCCATATTTTCGCGTTTCCGCGCATAGATTAAGGAAAACGGAGCGGCGGGACACGCCGCAAAAGGGGGCAGTGTGAAGAAACTCTGGATCTTGCCGTGCGGCGCGATGCTGTTGGGGGCGCTCGGGCTGACGGGATGCGCAAAGGAGGAGGGGCGCACGCGCTATGACATGACGCTCGCATACGATCCGTCGACGCGGACGCTGGAGGGGGAGATGACGGCGGACGTCCTCAACCGTTCGGAGAATGCTCTGACGGAGCTGACCTTTCATCTCTGGCCGAACGCCTATCGCGAGGGCGCGAAGTACGCGCCCGTCTCCGATCTGTTTGCGCCCGCGGCGTACTATGACGGAAAGAGCTACGGTTCGGTCACGGTGCGGCATGTGGAGGGCGCGACGGGCTTTTCGGTGGAGGGCGCGGACGAGACGCTGCTGCGCCTGACGCTTCCGGAGCCGCTCTATCCCGACGAGCGCGCGACGGTCGGCATGACGTTCACCGTCACGCTTGCCGCGATCAATCATCGGCTCGGCGTGGGGGAACACGCGGTCACGTTTGCGCATTTCTATCCCGTGCTGTGCGCGGGGTGCGAGGCGGAGGGCGAGGAACACGTCTTTTCGGCGCTCGGCGAGAGCTTTGCAAGCGAATGCGCCGACTATGCGGTGACCTTCACGATTCCCGATTCGTACACGGTGGCGCATACGGGAACGGGGGAGTGTACGCTTTCGGAGGGAACGGCGACCTATACGCTTTCGGCGGAAAACGTGCGCGACTTTGCGCTCGTGGCGTCCGAGCAGTTCACGCTCGCCGAAGGGAGTGCGGACGGCATCCCCGTCGCCTACTATTTTTTTGACGACCCGACGCCCGAGCGCACGCTCGCGATCGCGCAGGAGAGCCTTTCTTATTTTGCGGGACAGGTTTCCGCGTACCAATATCCCGCATACGTTGTCGTGGAAACGGACATCCCGTACGGCGGCGCGGAGTATCCCATGCTCTCGATGATCGCGAGCGATCTGCGGGAGGGGGAAGTCCCGCGCGTCGTTGCGCACGAGACGGCGCATCAGTGGTGGTATGCGATGGTGGGAAGCGATCCCTTTTGCGAGCCGTGGCAGGACGAAGCGCTTGCCGAATACTGTGCCGCGCTGTTTCTGGACGCGCATCCCGCCTACGGGACGGACTATGCCGCGTGCGTCTCGGCGGCGGAATCGGCATACCGCGCATTTTTCTCCGTCTGGACGCAGATCGCCGACGGGGAACAGACGGCCATGCGCCGACCGCTCACGGCGTTTCGCAGCGAGTACGAGTACCGCAACGTCGTCTATGACAAGGGGCTTATTCTGTTCGATCGCCTCGACGAGCTACTCGGGCGGGAAAAGACAATGTCCGCGCTGCGTGCGTACGCGAAGCAGTTTTCGGGGAAGATCGCGCAGGCGGAGGATCTCATCGCGTGCTTTTCGGCGCGCGGCGCATACGCGGAGGGAGTGTTCGACAGCTTTCTCACGGGGACGTGCGTCATATGAAAAAAATTTTTTTGCGAAAACAGTTGCCAAATTGTCTCACAGAGGGTATAATGAAAAAGACCGATATGGTCGAAGGAGCGGAACATGGACGCTGCGCCAGACAACCGATGTGTTGCGAACAAGGGACCCCGTGTGATCTGAAAGCGATTTCCTCACTGATTTGAGGCGTTTTGAGCGCACGGTTTTTCCCGTGCGCTTTTTTGTTTTCTGTTTTCTTTCGGAAGGACGAAAGGGAACAGGGATAGCAAGGGCGCGACTGACTCAATCTGCAAAGTGAGGAAGAGACATGCTGAAATTTTTCAAGACGCAGGAAGACGGAAAGATCGACCGCCTCGAGGCATTCGAGCAGAACAGCTGGGTGGATCTGGTCAATCCGACGGACGACGAACTGGAGGATGTCTGTGTCATGACGGGCATTCCCGAAGAGATGCTGCGCGCCGCCCTCGATGAAGAGGAGACCGCGCGTGTGGAGCGCGACGAAGGCGCGCTCCTGTGCCTTCTGGATACGCCCACCATCACCGACACCGACGAGGGCGACACCTACGAGACCATTCCTATGGCGCTCATCCACAACGACAAGTGCATCGTCACCGTTTCGTTGCGCGGTAATTCGGTGCTGGGGGACTTCATCAGCAACCGTACCATCGTGGATACGGCAAAGCCCGTCTACTTTATCCTGAGTTTCATGATGGGCAACGCCAAGCGGTTTTTGTCCAACCTGCGCCAGCTCGACAAGAAGTCGCTGCGTCTGCAGGCCGAACTGCACCGCTCCATGAAGAACCAGGAACTCATTCAGCTTCTGGGCATCGAAAATTCGCTCGTCTACTTTTCGACGTCTCTGAGTGCCAATCTCAACGTCTATAACAAGCTCGAGCGCTTTCCCTCCATCTCGGGAAACGAGGACTACAGCGATCTGTTCGACGACGTCGTCATCGAAACGCGACAGGCAATGGAGATGTGTAACATCTACCGCGACATTCTCTCGGGGACCATGGACGCCTACGCCTCCGTCATCTCCAACAACCTGAACGTCGTCATGAAACTGCTCGCCGTCATCACGCTCGTCATCTCGGTGCCTACCCTCATCGCCAGCTTGTGGGGCATGAACGTCCCCGTTCCCTTTGCCGGCCTCTCGTGGGGCTTCTGGCTGCTCATCGGCATCAGCGTCATCGTGACCGGCATTGTGTCCTTCTTTATCATCCGTTCCACCAACTCCATCCGCATCAAGACGCCCCGCCAGATCCGGCGCGGCCGCGGCCATCATCACGACGACCGGCACAGCTGAGGCGAATGCAAGGGAGAGAATATGCCTGTTTTTCAGTACGTCTGCCCCGCGTGCGGCAAAAAATTCGATGAACTCGTCAGGAAGTTCGACGACCCCGTCCGCTGCCCTGCCTGCGGCGCGGACGCCGTGCGCGAGTGGTCGGGTACGGTGTATTCCGCAACGGGAAAGCCCACGCCGCACTGCTCGGGCAACTGCAAGACCTGTTCCGGCTGTAAATGAGAGAGCCGCCCTTCGACGGGCTTTCGGAAATATCACGATAAGGAGAACGATTATGGCACAAAACGTCGCGGGAAACACTTACGAGTTTGAGATCGTCGTCCCCGAATTCGCGGAGGACGCGCCCGAGGAGGCAAAGGCAATCGCCTTTTTTGCCGTCGCTTTTCTCGGCGAGACGATCAAGGGGAGCACCATTGCCTTCGGTACGGACGGCACCGTTGTGATGTGCAAACAAGAGGGGGCAAAGCAAACGAGAATGACGGGAACGTATGCGCAGGAGGGCGAACGGCTCACCGTGCGCGGCATCCCCGACTTCCCTGCCGAAGGGACCGCTTCGGAAGATGCCGTCGATTTCGTGCAGAGCGATCCCGGCGGCGGGTCGGGCAAGCTGCACCTGCGCTTCAAAAAGATCTGACCGCATGAAAGCCGTCTCCTCGGAGGCGGCTTTTTCGTGCTCCGCGGGGCGGCAGATACAAGATGTTGTGCCTGTGCGGCGGTGTTTCGGTACAAGCAAAATTTTTTCGCGAAAAAGCGTGAAAAAAATAAAAAATGGCGCAAAAAATGCTTGACGAAAGAAAGCAATCGTGCTAATATGTGTAAGCTGTCGCGTGAGACAGCTTGCTTTTTCCCAAGGAAAGAGCCTCTGCTTTTGCAGAGAACCCGCAGATTGACAACTGAATAGCGAAGTAAAGTACGAAAGGCAAGAAAGAAGATC
>ERZ1643251.398-NODE-398-length-66183-cov-18.206312_pt1 | contig 66183 bp, 71 predicted proteins | sample MGYA00579261_ERZ1643251 | MGnify/ENA primary metagenome ERZ1643251 (study PRJEB29033, sample SAMEA4952267) | chicken gut metagenome | biome: Broiler Chicken; feature: Gastrointestinal Tract; material: Caecum | place: Ireland | collected 2018 | study: Broiler...
AAAATAGGTGTATAAGTAGTGAAAGCTGCTTGTACACCTATTTTTTTATATTTTTCATTTGTTTTATACAGTTACTATACAACAATAAAAGTGATGGAATTGGGGCACGGAGTTTAGGACATGGATTGTTTTAATGGTTGAAAGAAAGAAGTGTCAGTAAAGCCACTAAAATCCATTTTTACTCTGTATATGATTTTATGAAAGAATAGAAACTAGAAAAAAATCAAAAATGGACTTTTTGATATCTTTTTGATATTTGGTTTGCCTTCTTTAAGCGAGCTAAATATGAGTTTTGTGTAGTATTTTTTCCTATAGGTATTTGTTTTACGAAAGCTTCAGAAAAATGGATTTAGCTGGATTCCTTGACAAAAATATTTTGGTTTTGTTTCATGTTATAGTACATAGATACAAAATGTGTTTGAAGATGGAGGAACCAAAAAATGAACAAGAAAAAACAAAGAAAAGCACTAAAGGAACAATTAAAAAATTTTACAGGGATGATACGTCTATGTGCAGAAGAAAAAATTTATCATCAACTATTTATGTATCCATTTTGGAAAGAGGCAAGAATCATCTTAACAACAATGGCTATGCCATTTGAAATTCAAACAAAACCGATTATTGAACAAGCATGGAAGGAAAACAAAACTGTTGCCATTCCTCGAACCCATTATGAAACAAAATCATTGTTTTTTTATGAGTTGACAGACTATCAGCAGCTGGTCAAAGGTACAATGAATATTTTAGAACCATCTTCTACTTGTCGGAAAATTTCCATGGATACAGATACATTATGTATTGTTCCAGGACTCGGATTTCATCAAGAAAAATACCGCATTGGATTCGGTGGTGGATTTTATGACCGGTTTTTATCGAATTTTCCAGGACATACCATTTCATTGGCTTTTCATTTTCAATATCCATGTATTTTTTTACCAGATCCTTATGATGTTCCAGTTCAAGCAATTATTACCGATTGTTTGTCTGTATAGCACAGATTTTTTGTCAAATCCTAAAGAATAAAATGGGTCCTTTTTAAGGAGGAAAATATGTGAAAAAGGAAACAAATCGTGTAGTTTTAATCGGAACTGGATTTGTTGGTGCTTCTTATGCATTTGCCCTACTGAATCAAAGTATTGCAGATGAGCTTGTATTGCTTGATGTAAACATGCATAAAGCAAGAGGAGAGGCGATGGACTTAAATCATGGTTTACCGTATACAGTATCACCAACAAAAATTTGGGCTGGAACTTATGCGGACTGTCAAAATGCGGATGTAATTGTGATTACAGCTGGAGTTAATCAAAAACCAGGAGAAACTCGTTTGGATTTGATTGAAAAAAATGAAGAAATCTTTCGTGAAATTATGCATAACATTGTGAGTAATGAATTTGGTGGTGTGCTTGTTGTTGCGACAAATCCGGTTGATATTATGACTTATATCGCATGGAAATATTCCAATTTACCAAAGCAACGAGTAATTGGATCTGGAACAACTTTGGATACAGCACGTTTACGATATATGCTTGGAGAATATTTTGCAGTGGACTCCAGAAATGTGCATGCCTATATTATTGGTGAGCATGGGGACACGGAGCTTCCAGTATGGTCACATGCAACAATTGGTGCAAGACCGATTTTATCATGGATAAAGCAAAATCCAGCTGCATCAGAACATGATTTGGATCGTATTTTTGAAAGCGTTCGTGATGCAGCATATGAAATGATTGCATGTAAATCTGCAACATATTATGGGATAGCCATGAGCTTAGCTCGTTTAACAAAGGCTATACTTAACAATGAAAATGCAGTGTTTACTGTATCGGTTTATTTGGACGGAATGTACAGCCAAAAAGATATTTATATCGGTGTGCCAGCGATCGTCAATCGATCAGGAATTCGTGAGTTAATTCCATTAGATTTGAATGTAAAAGAACAAAAAATGTTTACACACTCTGCTCAGGTGTTAAGGCAAGCAATGCAACATATCATTTGATAAACTTTTTGGTTTTGATTCAGTCAGGCATGAAGATTATTAATGAATAGATATAAAAGGCTCGGATACATAAAAAGTTTCCGAGCTTTTTATGATAGGACTGTATTTCCAGTGATTATATTTCAGATTTAAATAAATTAATAATGATTTATAGAATAGAAATGAAAAGGAAAATTTTGTTTGATGAATATTTTAGAGGAGCCGATTTACCGAGCAAATTCTTTCGTTCTTTTATGAATCTATTCTGAAATAGAGCTATGCTCTTTTACATAGGTAAGTAAAGCATCAGAAATTTTATCAATTGGCAATTGTTTTTGTACAGCACCAATTTCATATGCGGCGCGAGGCATACCATAAACAACACAGGTCTCTTCATTTTGTCCGATTGTAAAAGCTCCATTTTTTTTCATGGTAAGTAGACCGTCTGCACCATCTCTTCCCATTCCAGTTAAAATTACACCAATGCTATTTTTTGCTGCATGTTTGGCAACAGAATAAAACAGTGTATCAACAGATGGACAATGACCAGAAACTTTATCGCCTTCTTTTGAGTGAACAAACAATCCATAGATATCATGATCTAATGTTAAATGTCGATTTCCAGCAGCAATTAAAACAACACCATTTTGAATTCGATCTCCTTCTTCAGCCTCCTTTACATGCATTTGACAGATTCGATTGAGCCGTTCAGCGTATTGTCTTGTAAAGCCTGGAGGCATGTGTTGAACAACAAGAATACATGGAAAGTTTTTTGGCAAGTTTTTTAGTACCTGCAAAGTCGCATTGGTTCCCCCTGTAGAAGCTCCGATAGCAACTAACTGTTCAGATTGAATTTGTTTTTTGGGAATGTCATGCTGTTGAATTTTTATTCTAGGCAAAATACAACTTTTCGTTTCAAAAGTTTGTATTGTTTTTTGTGTCAGCTCGTTTAGGAAACGAGACAGCTCTTGTTCTGAAAAAGAAGAGGGCTTGTTGATATAGGTAATGGCAGACTTACTTCTAAAATCAAAAAATTTCGGTGCACCAACAACAATTGTAGGCAGAGGATGATGAATAAAGATATCATCCAATAAAGTTCTTTCTTCCAACAAAGTGGAAACAAAATTTAAAATAATAATATCTGGCTTGGTTTCATGAATGGATTTTAAAGTGGATGGTCTATTTTTTTCTGTTCCTACTATTTGAATATTTTTTTGTTCATTAATTTTTTTTTTTAATATTTCTCGTAATAAAATTGCATCATCTATAATAAAAACTTTAATCGGTTTCATTTTTTCATAGTGCCCCTTTCTGAAACATTTCTATAGATATAGTTCGATACAAAAGATCTTTAGATTTTGTCAGCTTTTTCAATAAAATAATTATAACCATTCTATCATATTTTGTATAAAATTCCTTTGGTATGGATAGAAAAGTTTAAAGATATATGTTTATTTTAGGAGTAGAGGGTTTCCACAAAGAAAATTCAAGAAAATCATGTATAATAGGATACAGAGAAATGAAAGGCATTGGAAAAAATTTAAGGTGTGAGAGAATAAAATGAACGAGAAAAATTTATACTTAAGCATAATATATTTTTTGGTGAATCATGAAAAATTGCGATTGGAAAAAAGGACCAATCAGGAGGTGTGGTTTCGAAATACCGACAATATTGTATATGTGCTGGAGAGAAACGATTTCCCTTGGAAAAGACAGTATATTGAACGCACACAAAAGTTTCTTTCGGATTTTATGCAGACATATGCTGTGAAAGAAAGAATGCCACAAGTTATTCGTGTGACTTTTGCTAAACGTGTACCCTATGAATTTACCGATCAAAAAGATATTGTGCGTTTTCGCAGTGGTCAAATGTTTCACTATATCGTATCTGAAAAAATTTCTCAGGAAAAATTTTCCAAGCTTGGAATGGAGTTTTTTCATCTTTCAGATCCTGTGACTTATTTGGAGAACACAGATCAGATTGAAAAGGAATTTTTTCAACTGCCTGTAACAGAACCGCAAATATCTGAAGTATCCCCAAAAAATATGGTTATGCATATGCAAAAAAAAGCTGTTATAAATCCGATTTTTATTATAATCATTGTAGCTTCATTTTTTCTTTGGCAAAAAATGGAATCAAGCGATTTATATAAGCTTATTGATCTTGGAGCAAAATTTAATCCATTAATTGTAGAAGGAGAATGGTGGCGTTTCATTACACCTGTATTTTTACACAGTGGAATTTTACATTTAGGCATGAATATGATTGCGATGTATTATATTGGACAAGATGTAGAAAGATTTTATGGAAAATGGCGTTATATCACCATTTTTATTTTGTCGCTTTTGGGTGGATCCATTGCCAGCTTTTTATTGAATACAAATGTATCGATTGGAGCATCTGGTGCAGTTTTTGGTTTGTTTGGTGCAGTGTTGTATATTTGTCAATATTGTAAATCCTTTATTTCACCAGTGTATCGCCGGAATATGTTTATGCTTATTGGTTTTAATATTTTATTTGGATTTTTGTTGCCAGGTATTGATCAGATGGCACATTTAGGTGGTTTTTGTGTAGGCTTTTTTACTGGTGTTGCACTTGGATTTCCAAAACAATCATTTGATTTTAAGCGTCTTACATTATTTGGATTTTTGTTGCTTTTTTTGGTCGGATTTTATATTTTAGGTGTAATAAAAAATACGGAGTCGGCAGAGAATGACTGGTTGGCTGGTGATTATTATGTTCAAAAAAATCAGTATGAAAAGGCTTATATCCACATTGAAAAAAGTATTGAAAAAGGGATTTCTGATCAAGGAACGGCTTATTTTCAACTTGGCTATGTTCAAGCCAATTTACATGAATATGAAAAGGCGATAGAGTCTTTTACTTCTTCCTTAACATATGATAATAGAAATGAATTGACTTATTTCAATCTAGCCCTTGTTTATGCAGAGCTTTCTCAATATGAAAAAGCTTTGCAAATGATTCAAAAAGCGCTTGAATTTTCGCCGCAAAATCAAAACTATATTGCTTTAAAAGATCAAATTCTAAAACAGGAAGCAATTGATTAGGAGACTGACATGAAAAGTATTTATGATATTCAACAGTATTTAAAACAATATGGTACATATATTTATACAACTGATCGTTTGGTAGACATTGGATTGATGGAAAGAGAACTAAAGGAGCTGCATGAAGCACAGATTTTGCCACATAATGAATATATCAGTGCGCTTTTTGTCATCAAGCAAGAATTGCAAAAAATAAATGGGAAAGATATGTAGGAAAAGATACGAAATCATATTTTGCGATAACAAAAAGATTCGTTTTGAGTTCTTTTAGAGAACATAAAGCAGTGTCGGATACACATTTTCATAATCTTCATAAATCCTTAAGAATTATTCTTTTTAAAAGTTAAGATATTCCAATTATAATGAATGGTATCTGGTCTTAGATTTTAGCTAGAGCTTGTCTAAAAATGTAAAGATTTTGTGAAAGAAAGTCATTGATTTCTAAAACGGTTTGATATATATTAGGAATGCTAAATGATTAATGTTGCTAAAATTTTTGAATTTTGACTAAATTTAAGGTTATAGAGAGATGGAGGAATGCATGTGAAACGTTTCAAAACGTCAAAATTATGGCCGATTTTACTTGCTGTTGTTTTCGTATGGTTAAACACGTATTTGATTAGTCGTTCAACATTTGAAATTGAATTGGAAAATAAAATGCAACAGTTTATTTATTTTATTAGCCCGCTGAGTTTGATTGTACTTTTGTTTGGTCTAACCATGTTCGCATCGGGGAAATCTCGAAAAAATTTCATATTGACCATCACATTGGTACTAAATTTTATTTTGGCGGCGAATGTTGTTTTTTACGGATTTTTTGATGATTTTATTACACTTCCAGTTTTACTACAAACCAGCAATATGTCTGATTTGGGGTCTTCCATTATCGGTTTATTGAACATAAAAACATTTTTATGTTTTGCTAGCTTTCTTTTTTTGTTTGCTTATTTCTGGAAAAATAAAAAAGAATTGGATTTTAGTCCAATTTCTTTCCGAACAAAATCATCTTATTTTTTAACGGTTGTTTTGATTTTTGTTTTTAATTTGGGTTTGTCAGAAGCTGAACGTCCACAACTTTTAACACGTAGTTTTGATCGGAAAGTTCTTGTAAAAAATATAGGAATTTATAATTATCATTTGTATGATATTGTGCTCTCGACTAAGACTTCAGCACAAAAAGCATTGGCAGATAGCACTGAGTTAATTGATATTGAAAACTATGTGAAATCCAATGAAAAAAAACCAGATGATAAAATGTTTGGGTTGGCAAAAGATAAAAACATTATTTTAATTTCTTTGGAATCTATGCAAAATTTTGTAATTAATAATCAGGTAAATGGTAAGGAGATCACACCGTTTTTAAATGATTTTATTAAGGAAAGCTATTATTTTGATAACTTTTTTCATCAGACTGGTCAGGGAAAAACTTCAGATTCTGAGTTTATTGTTGCAAATTCCTTATATCCAGTTGATCGTGGAGCGGTATTTTTTACGAATCCAAATAATACCTATAATGCACTACCAAATATTCTAAATCAAAACGGTTATTATACATCTGTGTTTCATGCCAATGACCGTTCTTTTTGGAATCGGGATATCGTTTATCATTCCTTTGGCTATGACCGTTTTTTTGATGTGGAGTCCTTTGATGTAAACGATGAAAATTCAGTTGGATGGGGTTTGAAAGATATTGATTTTTTCCAACAATCTGTGCAAATTATGAAGGATCTTCCACAGCCGTTTTATGCAAAGATGATTACACTTACAAACCATTATCCGTTTGATTTGGATCAAGAGGATCGTTATATTGAGCCGTTTGATTCAGGAGATAAAACAGTAGACAATTATTTCTTAACTGTTCGTTATTTAGATGAAGCAGTGAAAAATTTGATTCAGGAATTAAAAGATAATGGTTTGTATGAAAATTCCATTATTATTATGTATGGAGATCATTATGGAATTTCTGAGAATCATAATACTGCAATGGAGAAATTTTTAGGTAAGGAAATTACACCATATGAAACGGTTCAATTACAGAAAGTCCCGTTCATTATTCATATTCCAGGACAAGAAGGCAAGGTGATTCATGACGTCAGTGGACAAATTGATATTCGACCAACTATTTTAAATTTGCTAGGGATTTCCTCACAAAATATGATTCAATTTGGTCAAGATGTATTTGCAAAGGATAATCAACCTTTTACAGTACTTCGTGACGGTTCCTTTATTACCGATAAATATTTGTTTACAAATAATATTTTGTATGATGTAAAAACAGGAGAAAAAGTAGAAGATTTATCTGTTGTACAGCCTTATATTGAAAAGGCAAAACAAGAACTTGGCTTTTCTGATAAAATCATTTATGGAGATTTGCTTCGTTTTTATAATGATGGAAACAAATCAGATAAGTCAAATCCATAAGTGAATGACTTCTAATATTGAGTGATAAAACATAAGGAAAATGTTTGTGCTCGGATTTGTTAGTCAGCTTGCTTTATAAAATGTTTTTATAAGGCAGCTATAAATATTGATTTGGATTTATGAATTTGAAAAATCACATGGTATCACTTTTTTCAAGGATAAATATCATGTGATTTTCTTGTTTTAAAACCGTTTTTATTGTGTTGGTGAGGTATCGAAACGAAATAAAGTCAATGATTAGACTCAGAACAAAAGTGTTTCGTTGAAAAAAGTCTGTTTTCAATCAAGTTTTGGATAGGGTTTCTGTATTGGTGAGATCTTGTAGAGAGAAGAATCAAGCAAGATCAATATTTTACAATAAGCTTATGTTCTGTTTGAGGGAAACGAATCAATGTTAAAGCCATTTTTGTTCTAGCACCAATCTAAAAAAGCATTCATAGGAAAACCAAATGAATTTGTATATCAACGTGAAATATTATAAAATTTATTTTTTTAAATGAAAGTGGGTATTGGTAAAAATATTCATTGGTTCTTATTGTTTCTCAAGCTTGTAGCTTATGTGCAAAGTTTTAGTTCTTACAGGATTTATTTTTCCATAGCGTATAGGGGAGGGAATAATCAATGAATATTTTCCATTATCAGGAGTTATATGAAAAATGGAGTCAGGATGCAAAGAAAATAGCCAGTATGTATCAAACCCCTGTGACTTCCAAAAAATTTCGTATGTGGGTCTATGATTTACAAGTAAGATATCCGCAAATTCAAATTCGCACTTTGGCGTATACGATTTCTGGAAATGAAATCATTGAGGTGCGTGTTGGAGAAGGGCCAGTTCAGTTGCATTTGAATGCTGGAATGCATGCAAATGAATCAATATGTACAAATTTGCTCATGGCATTTATTTCACAGTATTTATTTGTTTTATACTGTAAATCGGAGGATCATTCAGAATTTCATAGGATGTTTTGTAAGTTTACCTTATCTTTTGTTCCGCTTATCAATCCAGATGGAATTGATTTGTTATATGATCCAAAAGCCATTCCTTATGATTTATATGAAAGGGCACTTCAGATTGGTCAAAATTGTATAGAGGTGACACAATGGAAGGCCAATATTTGTGGTGTTGATTTAAATAATCAATTTCCAGCGGTCTGGGAAAAGATTTTTACGCTGCCATTTAAAGTCAATAAACCAGCACCACGGGATTTTCCGGGATATGCACCATTGACAGAAAATGAAGCATTGGCTTTGTATGATTTGGTTTATCAAAATCAATTTCAAGCAGTTCTTTGCCTGCACACGCAAGGAGAAGAATTTTACTGGGGATTTTTAGATTATGAGCCGGATTTGTCACAAATTCAAGCTGAGCTTTTTGAGGCTGTCAGTGGGTATCGAGCGGTGCGCACCATTGAAAGTTATGGTGGATTTAAGGATTGGTTTATTTTGACATTCCAAAAGCCGGGTTTTACAATAGAAGTTGGATCGGGTATAAATCCTTTACCGCTTTCTGATTTTGAAGTATGCAGAAAAAAAGTGAATGAAATATTATTTAGCTATCTTTTTTTCTATGTATAATAAGTTGAATAGGTATACGGGGGCTTTTCATGTTGTTACGTCGGTCATATTTGTATATATTGCTATTCACTTGTCTTTTGACAGCTTGTGTAGGAGATGTAAAAGAGAAAGACTCTTTTTCTGCACATAATTCAGTTCCTTCGTTGGATCAAGTGATTTCACCGATTGATAAAAGTGCATTTTATTTTATAGAAATTGTTGACTTTTTAGCGCAGGATACAATTTTATTAAATCGACAAACCGAAGCATTTTTTGAACTTGTTATTAGAAACTTATTTACAGGAAAAGAAGAAATTTTTTATCGTACGGCACATCCGATTATTATGGCTACACCGAATCCTGATAACAGCAAAATTATGGTTCAGGAAAGTATCAATGAGACTTCGGCGCGCCTTTCTGTTATCAATCTAAAAGGTGAGTTGCTTTGGGAAAAAGATTATGTCGGAACAGAGGTGCAGTGGTATTGGAATCCGTATCGAATGAATGAGGTTTATGTTCAGTCTTTTGCTCAAGATTGGTCCTTTGAAACAGAACGAGTACAATTGGATCAGAACTTTTCTGAAAATATTTCATTTGAATATCCGTTTTTTCAATGGATTCATGCAGATGAGATTATATATTTGGATTGGGATCCGGAAATATTACAACAAACGACCAATTTAGTAAAGAAAAATTTACAAACAGATGAAACGGAAATTCTCGCACAGAATGCTTATGCTTTTTCTGTTCAAGATGGAGTACTGATTATTTTTTCGGTTGTAGAAAAAGAAAAACCATATGCACAGATTACTGTATTACAACTGGATGGTACAACTGTTTTTTCTTATCATGAACCGTTGCAAAATAGCTTCTCTGAGAATCTTTTGGTACCACAATTTGCTTATTCTGCTTTTCAAAATGGTCTATTGTTTTATCTGACAGATGAGTCAGAGGAGGGTTTTCAACTATATTTTGGTTCAGATGAGAAGTTAGAAAAGTTAGATCAGCCTTATAAGGGGATGCTTCCGATTTGTACATATGCGAAAAGTCCGTATATTTTAGTAGGATATCAAAAAGAATGGATTTATAATATGAATACAAAACAATGGTATTCTATGTATCAAGAATAAAAAGAGGTGAACAAAATTGATAAAGTGGATACGAATTGAAACGGCACCGATTGGTATGAACACATATCTTCTAGAAAATGAAAAAAGGGAATGTTTAATTTTTGATGTGGGTGGCAGCCCAAAACAGATTATTGAACGAATTCAATCTAAAAATTTGCAGCCGTTGGCTATTGTTTTAACACATGCGCACTTTGATCATATTGAAGGAATTGATACATTGTATGAAACCTTTTCTTTACCGATTTACATGAGTAAAAAAGAAAAAGATTGGTTGACAGATGGAACATTAAACGGTTCACAATATTTTTATTCTAGAACAATCGGTGCTTTTAAACCAAAGGAGATTTACTTTTTAGAACCAGGCATGCAGCAAATTGGTTCTTTCATATTTGAAGTTAGGAATACACCAGGACATAGTCCAGGTAGTCTGAGCTTTTATTTTGAAAAGGAACGGTTTGCGGTTACAGGTGATGCTCTATTTTATGGTAGCATTGGGAGAACAGATTTGGCTTATGGTGATCATAAACAGTTGATTCAAAGTATTCAGGAACAATTGCTTAGCATGTCAAATGAGGTAACAGTTTTGCCAGGACATGGAGAAACGACAACAATTGGTTTTGAACGTACACACAATCCTTTTTTATAAAAAAATAGGAAATTGAATCAAAAGGTTTTCTGTAGAAAATCTGATTTAAAGCTATTTTTTGAAGGAGCTGTATTGATAAAGTTTTTATAGGAAAAAGGATCAAGCAAGATCGATATGTTTTGCGGTAAGTGTGGCTTGCCAAAGGAAATTGAATCAGATGTGAAGAAGCCATTTTTGATTTTGTTTCAATTCCAACGCGATTTTTAATCGGTTAAGAAAATAACTTTGTAGATTTAAAAGACTCTCTCTTCTTTTATCCAATAAAAAAGAAGGAAAATGAGGATCGATTACTTAGGATGATCATTTGAATAATGAAAAATAATGGAAGTGTATTAAATAAATCGGAATAAAATTCTCTCACAAATCAAGATGCTTTGGTTTTGAGAGATTTTTTTATCAAGCAATTATAGATCCATTTTAAAATTACAAGTTTTATGTTTACAGTCGGATAAATGGTTTAATTCTACCACATTAGCTTCAGGAAATAAAGTATTGACCATGCTGCGTAAAAAGAAGGCGTGCATAGTACAAACATTGGAATTGTTTTGAATGGATAATTCACGAAACGGACAATTTTTCACATCAAATTCAATAGTTGATTCATCAACAGCATGAAATGATGAATAGAATCCAAGATTTGCGCATGCTTCTTTAAGAATGGTGAGCTTCTCATCTTTATTTAGATCTTCCAGCCGTTTACCTCTTTGAAATAATAGATTTATAATCATTTCTTTTCCGTATTTAGATCCCACCTCGCAAAATGCTTTGATTCCAGCCGCTCCAAAAGAAAGCAAAGTTTCTAAAGCGATTTTTGCCAGCAGTTGATAGTCACGGTAAGGAAAATGTAGCTGAACAACTTCTTCGGATAGGTGATAAATTTTACTTGGTCTTCCGCCTTTTCCAGTTTTTCTGGTTTCAGAAACGATTAAATGAATTTCTTCTAATTTGCTTAGATGCAGGCGTGCAACATTCGGATGAATATTGAATTTTGTTGCAACATCTTGTACGGTTATATCCTCTAATTGTTCATTAATAAATTGATAGATCTGGAACCGAGTGGGATCAGATAAGACACTTGTAATTTTTAATGTATGGTTCATGACGTTTATACTCCTATAGTTAAAATAAATTTATCATTGCTACTATTATAATATAAGAAACTTGAAATACCAAGAAATATATTGTTATTATCCGTTTCTATCTTTTAAATCCTAGGAAGGCAAAGAGGAACAAAACATAAAATTTAATTTTTATGTGTAAATAAGTGAAAAGATATATTTTTTATATTCTTTTTTAAAAAAATATGTTTGGATAGTTTAATTTTCAGTTTTTCTATATCAAAATAAACAAAAGGATTTTGTAGAAAGGTGTAGAAATTTTTCGGAAAAGGAGGTGAAAAAAATGAAGGATGATATACAAATTTATTTTGCAGAGCTTTTGCAGCAAGCTATGCAGATGGGTGGAACAGATATTCATTTTATTCCGCTTGAAACGAATACACAGGTGCAAATTCGATATCAAGGAGAGTTAAAGAATATGCCACGACTTGATAAGGAAATTTATATACGAATCTGTACGCATATTAAATTTCTTGCACATTTAGATGTATCCAATGCACGAATTGCGCAAAGTGGTATGTTTATAAAATTTTTGTTGAATGAAGCCATTACCATTCGTGCCTCAACATTGCCAACAATTTTTGGTGAAAGTTTGGCATTGCGTTTGATTTATCGGAATAATGCGCGCTCTGTTCGTGACTTATCTGTTTTTCCAGAGGAACCAGAAAAAATTTTACAAATGATGAATGAAAATGTCGGGCTATATATTTTTTCTGGCGCAACGGGATCAGGAAAAACAACGACTATGTATACAGTATTGCAAGAAATGATGGATAAACAGAATTTAAACATTATTACGTTAGAGGATCCTGTGGAAATGAAGTGTGAAGGGATGATACAGGTACAGATGAATTTTTCTGCCGGATTGGACTATGCAGAGGGATTGCGGGCTGTTTTGCGTCATGATCCAGATGTGATTTTGGTCGGTGAAATTCGTGATGCAAAAACAGCAAAGTTGGCTGTGCGTGCGGCTTTAACAGGGCATCGTGTAATTTCTACAGTTCATGCGAAAAATTCATTCGGAACTTTGCTGCGTTTTTTGAATTATGGGTTGTCTTTTACAGACCTTGAGCAGTCTATTCAAGGTGTAATTACCCAAGCGCTTTATCCGTTATATTGTAAATTATGTAAAGGAAAATGTTCTAATTCAGCGCATCCTTTTTTTGCCCGTACACTTACTGGCTTATATGAAATTCTAGATGGTGATCTGTTAAAGCAAGCTTTGACGGATTTAAAACATGGCATTCGAGATTTTAACTTAGAAAATAATTTGGAGATGCAATTTAAAAAGGGGGTGTCCTATGGGTATTTTAAAGAAAAAGATCAGATTCAAATGGAGATTAAGTGACCAGCTTCAATTTTTTTATTATGTATCGCATTATACTGCAAATGGTGTCCCGTTAATAGATACATTGCAGCTACTCACACTTACGTTTTCGAAAAAATTCACATATGATCTTCAACAAGTCATTGAGCATTTGAAAAGTGGAGAGAATTTATATGATATTTTCCAACGATTAAAATTTGATACAGATGTTGTAGTTATTTTTGAAATGGGGAAGGAAAATGAAAGAAGTCAACTGCTTTTTCATAAATGTTACCAAATTTTGCGACAAAAAAAGAATTTGCGTCAATTTATCCGTAAATTGTATACTTACCCATTGTTTTTGCTGCTGCTTGTTATTGCTTCTGGAATTTTTATGACACAAACCATTTTACCACAATATGCCAGTATGGTTCCGCAAAATGAAAGTGTTATTAGTGTTTTCTATTTTTTCATTCACCGTTTTTTTTCCTATGTGCCTTTGATTCTTCTTTTTTTCCTGCTAGCTATTATCTGCATTGTTATAGTTCTTCCATATACGCCTGCTTCGGTTCAGATTTTTTTTCTAAAATTTCAACTTTTTCTCCCAAGTTATGGAAAAGTTATACGTAAGTTCCAAAGTTATTTTTTGTTACAACGTTTTCTAATGATTTTGCGGAGCCATCTCCCGCTAATTGATGGAATTCAATTATTTGCAAGTTCTCGAAATGCTTTAGTTCGTTATCAGGCAGAACGGATCCAATCTGGATTTCAATCTGGTGAGAATCTTCATGAAATTATTCGTCAAATCAAATTTTATGATCGTTCATTTGAACTGGTATTTTTCCATGCTGAAACACATGGTCATTTATTAAAGGAACTCGAAGGATATGCAGAGATTTTACAGGAAGAAATTTTTCGGATTGTTTCAAGAAGTTTAAAAGGATTCCAAGCTTTGACATTTTTATTGGTTGCAATTTACATTTTTGTTTTATATGGTGCAGTTTTACTTCCTATGTATACACTCTTTGAATCATTTTAGGAGGAAGGATAAATGAAAAGAAAAAAGCCTGTTTTACATGGATTTACTTTGATTGAGCTGTTAATCTGTTTGTTTATTATTACCATTATAGTTCTATTGATTATTCCCAATTTAAAAGATCAAAAACATTTTATTGAAGATAAGGGTTGCGAAGCTTATGTCAAAATGATTGATACACAAATTGAAGCATATGAATTAAAAGAAAATAAAGATGCGACTCTTGAGGAGCTGGTAAAAAACGGATATGTCAAAACAAATGCTGAAGGAAAGGTGGTTTGTCCAGCAAATGGGGAAATTTCAATTCATGCGGATGGATCTGCCCAATGTTCTCATCAGACAAATCAAAAGGAAAAATCTTCATGAAATTAAGGTATTTTCAGATTAGAAGAGATTTATCTTTTTGTGGGTTTACCTTGATTGAAATGCTTCTGGTTTTATTTGCTGTTTTGCTTTTGACTCATTTTGCTTACTTAGTTTTTCCTCAAGCGTCAGAACATGAACAGGTGGAAGGAGGGTTTAAACGAATTGAGCATGCGCTTTATATCGCGCAGCAATATGCCATTATGAACCGTACTTATACAATGGTTCGGTATACAAAGTCGAATAAGCAATTTGAAGTGTCAGATTATTTTACAAAAAAGGTACTTTATACGTTTACATTCCCAATTGATATTTTCCCAATTATTTATACGAATGAATTACGTATTCAAGTTACAGAGCAAGGTAGCTTTTCAAAAAGTCAAACGTACTATTTTCAAACACCAGTTGGGAAATATCGATTGGTGTTACTTTTAGGTCAAGGTAGGTTTTACTATGAAAAAATGTGAACGAGGTACGGTACTTATTCAAAGTTTATTCTTATATTTTTTAATTATTTTTATTATTTTATTTTCTATGGATATTTTTCAAACTTTAATTCATCAGGTTGTGAATCAAGCGAGAAGTTTAAAAGCACATCAAATCTTAAAATGGGAGACGGAACGATATGTGACCGGATTGCAGGATTTATCTTTTGTTAAAGATTTTCCGCCGAATTTATGGGTTGAACGAAGGGGGGAAATAATTTGTGTCTCTTATTTGGATGCGGCTCAAACGAAGCAGGAAATTTGTAATTGCGCTCTTTTTAAGAACACGTCAAGGCAGTTTGTTGATTGAATGTATTTTTGCAATTTGGGTGCTTACTCTGTCTTTTTTCTTGTTGCATACTTTTTGGATTGGAATAAACAAACAAACAGATCTTCTGCATATGTCAGAAAATCAGATGCAATGGACTGTATTTTTAGAAAAATTACAAACAGAACTATATCGTTCGGATTTTTCCCAAATTCAGGTCTATAGACGTCAAATATATTTTTTAAATTCTCAAAATGAAAAAATTTCTTATGAAGTAAATAAGGGAAAGCTACGGCGTCAAGTATTTCATGCCGGCAATGATATTGTTCTTTTAGGTGTAAAGGATGCAGTGTTTACACTTGCCCCAGATGGTAGAAGCATCATGATTCAAGTTGAGTTTTTAAATGGAGAAAAGAAAAAGGAGTGGATTTTCTATCATAAAGTTTGATTATAGACTTAGGAAAAAGGGGATAAGGGCGGGGTATACAATGTTGATTCCATTGGCATTGTTGTTTGTGTTATTGTCTTTTCTTGCCATGCATACTCCACTGTTGATGGATGAAATTCGTTTTTCAGTTCAAAGTGAACATCGATTGAAAATACATACATATCGAGTGAATGTATTACAAGAAGTGGTTTCATTTTGCTCAAGTTTGGAAGCAGAAACAACAGATATGCTAGTAAAAGATGGTGTAATCAATCGATTTGAGATAAAATGGATGAATCAAAAACAAAATTCAGCAGAGAAACAAGTGATTTGGTATATGGATTTGAATGGCTTTTCTTATGAATGTTCTTTTATAATGGAGGGCGGAAAAATAAAAAAGTGGAATTATTGGTGAGGAAGTGTATAAATGAAACCTATTTTCTTAATCGGATTTATGGGAAGTGGCAAATCAACTGTTGGAAAGGCACTGCAAAATATATTGGATTGGGATTTTGTGGATACTGATGCGCTGTTTGAAGCGGAGGAAAAATTTAATATCTCAGATTATTTTGCCCGTTTTGGTGAGATTCATTTTCGAAAGAAAGAGCATATGTATTTAAAGCGAAGTACACAAGACAATACGATTGTTTCAACAGGGGGAGGCATTGTTCTTAGGTTGGATAATGTCATTTGGATGCAAAGCCATGGAACGATTGTATATTTGGCTACATCGTTTGAACAAATTGTTAAGCGTCTATATGGGGATATGTCAAGACCTTTGTTTCAGGCTGAGGATATGCAAGCAACTTATAAACGTTTTACTTCACGTTTGCCATTGTATGAATCTGCAGCGAATTATGTTGTGCAAACGGATGGTTTATCTCCGGTGGAAATTGCCGATCAATTGGTCGTACAATTAAAGCTGTAACCAATTTATGAGAGATTTTATATTACAGTATAAGTGGTGAATAAACTGGATAAAATAAGTCTAACGTTATAGAACGGGAGCGGGTTTTATGAAAACAAATGATTATGTGAAATTTGTGACACAAGAGATGATGAAACAGCTAAATCAGCCAAGGGAAGCTTTGATTGAACAAAAACGAAAAAGAAAAGCAGAAAGAGAGCCAAGAACGGTAAAATGGTTTGGTATGATTCCGATGTCTGTTTCTTTATGGTTTCGTAAAAACTTTCGTTTTAAAAAGTAGAAATAGTGCTTAGTGATACGATGTGTTGTGTGTCGATATTGAGCTTTGTTAAAAATATCTCCGATCCGATTGATATGGATGGGGATATTTTTATTGAAATATAATGATTTTGTTAGATTCAAGGACATAGATGAAAAATATTACAGTGTTGTTTCAATCTCAAAATGTATTGAGACAAGGTATAATTGTTTTTTTTTGGGATTAATGGTTCAAAAAAGAGAGGAGAATAATATTGTTTTAGAAATCATTTGTTTTTTTATTAGATGTATTATAAAATTTCGTTGTATAAAATTATTTGAAGCAAAAAAAGTTATTCTGTTATTTCTCTATTCTGACATATTATACTTTGTTTTACATGCCTTGATCATGAATTCTTTTCTTTTGCTTTTTTGAGGGCTTATATGGAAAATATTTCCAAATATTTATCTGTTTTTAGCTTTTTGTACAGTTATTGTAAATAAAAAATGCCGCCATGTAAGAAACAAATTTGAATTTTGGGTTCATACAGATTTTGTAAATCTACCATTTCTTTTTGATAGAGCGAGTTGGTTTTTCGTTCTTCCTCTGTATAGAAATGCCAAAGTAAGGCAATGTCTTCTTTCCATCGTATTTTTGCTTTTTCAAATGAGGTTAAGTCTTCTCCCAATGCAATTGTTTTTAATACTTCTTTGATTCGTTTGAGTCCGCTTTTAGGGGTGATTAACGGCGATAAAGTAAAAGAATAGTCTGGGATTTTTTTGCTCATTTTTTTATTGTGTAATTCATCATAAAAATGATTTCGCATTTGTCCGTTAATTAAATTTAATCCAATTGAAAAAAATTTTTCCCATCCAATGTCACATTGAAATAAAATTTTTCCGTTGACATGTAGCCACGGATAAAGAGAGGTTTGAGGATTCTTTTGAGAGGGTTCTTCATATAGCCGAATCCAAGCTCCACTTTGTTTGACATAGCGGAAAATTTGTTGCGCACGTGGTGAGCCGAAATGAATGTATTCTCCTTTGTAGGGTTGTGGCGTATTTCTGTCAAAATATAAAGTTAATGTTAAAGGTTGACCTTTTTCTCCGATTTTTTCTAAATAGTGCCAATAAAACGGACGATTCATTAAAGCTTTGTCCATCTCAACTGTCAATTGAATATGTAGAAAAGTGTTGTTTTCATCTAAAATTTGACAGTGGTGGGCAAGAAAAAATTGACGTATATAATTATGAAAAATAACGTTGTTCATGTTGGTGTTGCGTCCCTTCATCATTTATAATTTCTGTTAGTATGTTTATTTTGACATCAAGTTCTTGTTCGCTATTTGAATGTGCCAATGCATCAGAAAGATAAGCTTCAAAATTGATTCCTTCAAAGCGTGCCAAAATTTCATCGAGTTCACCAACCACCCGTTTGAATACCTCGATTTTTTCATATAAAAGCTGTAAAATTTTTTCTTCAACGGTATGTTGTGTTGCAAAATTATAAATATGAACATCTTTTTTTTGTCCCAACCGATGAATTCGTCCGATTCTTTGTTCAAGCCGCATTGGATTCCATGGCAGATCAAAATTAATTAAAACATGACAAAATTGTAAGTTCATTCCTTCACTGCCTGCTTCTGTCGCAATGAGAATTTGTGCTTTCGTTTGAAATAATTCTTTCATCCAATCCTTTTTTCCACGTTTAAATCCGCCGCGAAAAGGAATGGCACTTAGGTGATGTTGTTGGAAAAACCATTGTAAATAATATTGGGTGGCTTGATATCCTGTAAAAATAATAACTTTATCATTGGTTTTACGAATGATTTCCAATGCTTTTTCTGCTTTCATATTGACGCTTTTTCTTTGCAATAAATGAATAAGTTGTTCTATTATTTTCGTTTCATCTGAATTCATTTCTTTTGTTTTTATCCATTTTTGCAAGGTCATATAGACAGCTTCTTTGCTGCTGCAGGCTTCTCGCTCCAACGTCAACAAAGAAAGCGGATTAAAGTGTAGTTTTGGTGAGTGCTTCATATTTTGAATATATGTGTAAACTTCTCGTTCTTCCTGACTGAATACAATGATTTCATTATGGATTTTTCGTTTGGTCCATTGAATTTCTGTATCTTGTCTCCGATTTCGAACCATAACTCGTTTAACAAGTGCTTGAAGCTGTGCATCATTTGTAAAACATCTTTTATTGGCTCGAAAATTTTGTATAAATGTAGTCGAACTGCCCAAATGCCCAGGCTTCAATAAAGAAATTAAATGATAAATTTCTTCAATTTTATTTTGAATCGGTGTTGCGGTAAGGAGTAGACAATACTTTTTATGCAGTTTTTGAACAAATTCATAGTTTTTGGTTTTGGGATTTTTGAGCTTATGAGCTTCATCAATAATAATCAGATCATAGTTTTGTTCTAAGATCATTTCTTGGTTTGGGCTTCGCTTGGCAGTATCCAAAGAAGAAACGACGATATCCCAAAGACCCCAATCCGGATTTTTTTTTGGAGCAACAGCCGGAATAAAAAATTTTTGATTGAGTTCAATGACCCATTGCGAAACGAGTGAAGCTGGTACAAGGATTAATGCTTTGCTTACACGTCCACGCATCATATATTCTTTTAAAATTAATCCGGCTTCAATGGTCTTTCCTAAACCGACTTCATCTGCCAATATTGCTTTTCCATGCATATCTTCAATTACCTGTTTAGCTGTTGCAAGCTGATGTGGGTAAATTTGTAAATGCGGCAAATGTTTGATGGAAACAAGTGTATTTTTCTCTTGAACACTTGTGTTTTTGATGGCTTCATAGGCAAGCTGAAATGTTAAGATATCAGACCATGGACCATCGTTTTCCAATTTATGAAAAAAGGTATCTTCCCATGTAGTGTCAAAGGTTATGGAATAGTTCATTTTTTTTCCTCGCATTCAAATTATTACAGATTAGTTTGACCGCCTAGGCGCAAAAATATGTAGCACATGTTGGAAAAATTGGTAAAAGCTGCGTTATGATTTCAATAATATACGAATACATGCAGTGAATGGGTATAGGATTTTTTCATTGTCTACGATGATATGAACTTTCATTTTTTCTGATATCAATACTTACATAATAATGTCCATTTATCCATTTTTTAAAGTCTCACATAATAAATATTTTGCTATGGATTCAACCAGATATAATCTTGATATGATTTTGTGTCAAGTGAATAAGTATAAAAAATATAATCTGTAAATTTTGATAGATATATTATTTTCCTTTGATCATTCATTCTTTTCGATGATTTTCAGTTTATTACATGATCAATGATTTATATCAGCAAGTAATTCACTATGCACACAATTTTTATAAAAATAATGTGTATTTAATTTGCATATTTTGTTTTTCTATGCTATATTGACCTTAGAATAAAAATAAAAAACTAAGGGGAGAAAGAAATGTTAGATCAAAAAACAATTGAAATTGTCAAAAGTACAGTACCAGCACTAAAAGAACATGGATTAACAATTACGAAAACTTTTTACAAAAATATGTTTGAAAAAAATTCAGAAGTTAAAGTATTGTTCAACATGGAAAATCAAAAATCGGAAAAACAACCTAAGGCATTGGCGATGACAGTTCTAGCTGCAGCACAAAACATTGATAATCTTGAGACCTTAATGCCCGCTGTACAAAAAATTGCAGAAGTACATTGTGATTGTTTAGTAAAAGAGGAACATTATCCAATCGTTGGAAAGCATTTATTGGGGGCGATTAAAGAAGTGCTAGGTGAAAATGCAACAGATGAAATTCTTGATGCATGGAAAAAAGCTTACGGGGTTATTGCACAAATTTTCATTGATGTAGAAAAGCAAGTTTACGCAAAAAGAGCATAATTTATTTCAGTATGCGTTTTCTCTTTTTTATTATGGGTTTGATGTTTTTTTCCTGTGCAATGGTTGGTATTTTTCTTCCAGTTGTACCAACAACACCATTTCTTATTTTAAGTACCTATTGTTTTGGGAAAAGCTCTACTCGTTTTCATCATTGGCTAACATCAAGTGTGGTTTATCATAAATATGCTAAAGACTTTGTAGAGAATAAAACATTGCCACGTAAGCGAAAAGTTTTTTTGCTTACATTGGCATCCAGTATGCTCCTATTTCCATTCATCATGCTTGAGTTCATATGGAAAATAGTGATTGTTCTTGTCTATATATACCTTTATTATTATTTTATTTTTAAAATTAAAACAAGTGAGTAATTTTATGTATAAAAAGGACTGAAAAAATCAAAGAACTGTGATTTTTTCAGTCCTTTGATTTTTCATCATAAATATTTGGATGAATGTTATGTTTTGATGCCATATTCATTTTATAAATATGGATAATTAATTTTAATCTTTTGTCTGGTTATAAGGGGAAGAATAGATGGATTGTTTGTGAAATGACAAAGCCTAGGAAAAAAGTTTTATCATTGTAGCAATCTGTTTATGCTGTATATCTGATCAATTGTATTTTCTCAAAACTAGGTGGTTTTTTTCCTGTGCGATTTATGAATACAGTAATTTTGTCCCGATTGCTATGTTGTTTTGGAAGAACGAAATAAAAGAAAGCTAACCAAACAATAAAGATGACATTTTAAGATAAAATTTAATCAAATGATTCCAGCAAATAAAAAATCCAAGTTATTCATTGTCTTCCAAGTCCTGTGATGTTATTTTTTTATTTTTCCGGACCAATTTTTAAATCCTCCAGACAACATATAAATATCCTTATAGCCCTTTTTCTTTAAAGTTAATGCGGCCCTTCCACTGCGGATTCCATTTGCACAATATAAGTAAATTGGTTTGTCTTTTCGCAATTCTTTGATACGCATATTAAGCTGAGACATCGGTAGATTTCTTGCACCTAAAATATGGCCTGTTTGATATACTTCACGTTCGCGTAAGTCAATGAGTTGCGCTTTCCGGTAACCCTCGATAAATTCATCCTGTGTTAAGATTGTTACGGCACGTTTTTGTAAAATCAACATAACAATGAAATAAATGACAATCGCAATAACAATAATTATTGAAATCCAAAATGACATCTTTGTACTCCTTTTTCTTATTTTTTCTTTTTTATTATCTCTATTTTCTTTGATAAATTCAATGAAAATCGTTTCTTTTCTTTTGGATCTCTGCATAAGTTATAAGAAAGAACATATAAAGAGGGGAACCAGATGAAAATAGATTTGGTTTGCTCCGGAGGGGGTATAAAAGGAATTGCGTTGTTGGGAGCCATCCATACTTTGGAGCAAAATGGATTTTCCTTTGTTAATATTGCTGGTACCAGTGTCGGCGCTCTAATCGGTTCATTGATCTGTGCTGGTTATTCTGCAAAGGAGATTTTAAAATCTTTTCAAGATAATTTGCCACAACTTTCATTTTATCCCAATCGTACATCTTCCAATCAATTGTTCCGAATTTATCGATGGTTGAAATTGTACCGGAGCCTGGGATTATACTCATCAGATGGTATAGAAAAATTATTGGCACAGCTTTTAAAACAAAAAGGCATCTCCACTTTTTTGGATTTACCGCCGAATGCACTTCGAATTGTGGCTTCTGATTTGACACGAGAAGAAATTGTTGTTTTTCCCAAAGATTGTGAAATTTATAAGTTGGATATTTCACGATTTAAGATTTCAGATGCAGTACGAATAAGTGCAACACTTCCTTTTTATTTTCGTCCGAATTTTCTGATTCACCAAGAGAGCAAACAAAAATGCATGATTGTAGATGGGGGAATTTTAAGTAATTTTCCAATGTGGTTGTTTGCACCAGAATTTGAAAAGAAAAAACGTCCTGTTATCGGTTTACAATTGCAATCTGAGTCAGTTTACAATTTTGACAGACAATCTTTGAATGCATTCAATTTGTTGAAGCAGCTCATACAAACTATGCAAACTGCACATGATAGAGTCTATATTCGAAAAAGTTATGCCAAAGATATTATTTTTATTTCAGTTGGGAAAGTACAAGCGACAGATTTTCAATTATCCAAAGAGCAGTTAAATGAGTTATTTGAGATTGGAGTGAAAAGTTGCGAGAAGTTTTTGTATAGCTGGTCATACTAAATTTTGAGTTCAATTATTAGACACATATGTATGAATCCGTTATAATACGAAATTGTAAGAATAAAATTATCCAAAAATTATAGGGGGATTTTACAGATGAAAAAACATGAATTACCAGCATTGCCATATGCTTTTGATGCATTAGAACCACATATTGATGCGCTAACAATGGAGATTCATCATGATCGTCATCATGCAACATATGTAAATAATTTGAACGCTGCTTTGGAAAATTATCCGCAGTTTGATGGGAAATGTGCAGGACAATTAATTGCTGATTTAGATGCTATTCCAGAAGAAATTCGTACAGCTGTTCGTAATAACGGAGGTGGACATGTCAATCATACCATGTTCTGGAAAATGATGAGCCCTAATGGTGGAGGGAATCCAACTGGACCGGTTGCCAAAGCAATTGATGAAACTTTCGGAAGTTTTGATGCATTTAAAGATGCATTTTCAAAAGCAGCAATTGGACGTTTTGGTTCTGGATGGGCATGGCTTGTTGTCGACTCATCTGGTAAGCTGCAAGTAACGAGCACAGCAAATCAAGATAATCCGATTATGGAAGGTTTGAAACCAATTTTAGGCTTAGATGTTTGGGAACATGCATATTATTTGAATTATCAAAATAAACGTCCAGCTTATGTAGAAGCATTTTTTAATGTGATCAATTGGGATGAAGTGAATCGTCGTTATGAAATTTCTTTAGGAAATTGCCAAGCATAATGAATTTGGCATAAATGAAACATAAAAACTGTCTTTATCATTTTGGGGTAAAGGCAGTTTTTTTATAAGAAATTATTTTTAACATAAGATAAATTTGTATAAACAAGTATTGCAAGAAGAGAAATCCCAAAAAGATTTCGATTTTCTCATAAAAATATATAATAGAGTAGGTGAATTTTATGTATAATAGAAAAAAATTCATTTTATTTAAGGGAGTATAGGAATGAAAATTGAAACAAAAGTATTGCATAAAGGATATGAGCCTAGAAATGGGGAGCCAAGAACATTACCAATTTATCAAAGTACCACCTACCAGTATGATTCAGCAGAGGAAATAGGGCAACTGTTTGATTTAAGTACAGATGGATTTTTTTATTCAAGAATTCATAATCCAACCGTAGATGCAGTTGAAAAGAAGATTGCCTCTTTAGAAGGAGGCATAGGGGCACTATGTACGACATCGGGACAGGCGGCCTCATTTTTGGCTTTAATGAATATTTTAAAAGCAGGGGATCATTTTATTTCATCATCCACCATTTATGGTGGGTCAGTGAATTTATTTGCAGTGACAATGAGGCGATTTGGCATTGATTGTACATTTGTGGATGCCGAAGCATCAGAGGTGGAAATTCAAAAGGCAATTCAACCAAATACAAAAGCGATTTTTGGCGAAACGATTGCCAATCCAGCATTAACTATTTTAGATATCGAAAAATTTGCGTGTATTGCCAAGAAAAATAAGATTCCTTTAATTATTGATAATACGTTTGCCACACCTGTACTATGTCGTCCAATCGAATTTGGTGCCAATATTGTGATTCATTCAACCACAAAATATATGGATGGGCATGCGGTGCAGCTTGGTGGTGTAATTGTAGATGGAGGAAATTTTAATTGGACAAACGGAAAATTTCCTGAATTCACAGAACCGGATGCTTCTTATCATGGCATTGTCTATACGGACACATTTAAAGAAGCTGCTTATATTGTAAAAGCACGTGTGCAACTAATGCGTGATTTGGGCTGTTACCCGACAGCACAAGATGCTTTTTTATTGAATTTAGGCTTGGAAACTCTACCAATTCGAATGAAACAGCATTGTGAGAATGCACTAGCCATTGCAAGATTTCTTTCTGAATCAGATATGGTGGAATCTGTTAATTACCCAGGATTAGAAAATAATCCATATCATACATTAATGAAGAAATATACACCAAATGGTTGCAGTGGTGTTGTCTCATTTATTATCAAAGGTGGTAGAGAAAATGCGATGCGCTTTATGAATGCACTAAAGTTGGCAGGCAATGTGGTACATGTTGCAGATATTCGTACTTGCATTTTACATCCGGCAAGCTCTACTCACCGGCAATTGACAGATGAGCAGTTGAAGGGTGCCGGTATTTCCCCAGGATTGATTCGTTTGTCGGTTGGTTTGGAAAATCTTACGGATATTCTTGATGATCTGAAAAATGGATTATCTGAGATTGAAAAATAAAAATTTTTTGTTAAAATAGATTGATCCAATTGGAAAATATCATGGACTTTAAATCGAATATAAGAGGAATCAGAATTGTATTTTTCGGCATATACTTTAGAAATACTATACATTTAGAACGAAAACATATAAAATATGTATAAGGTATTGTCTGGAAGGTAGGTGTAAAAATGGAGTATAAATATTTTATTATGGAGATTTTAAATGATTTGTACTTGATTCGTGAAGATATAAAAAATGGTCCGGGATATGAAGCGATTGCTGCGTTGATCAACAAAATCGAATCCAGATCGGTGCATGCGATAGAACCATCTAAGGATTCTTCCAAGTGAATACACATAAAGATATTGTTTGGAAGGTGGGTGTAAAAATGGAGTATAAATACTTTATTATGGAGATTTTGGATAATTTGTATTTGATTCGTGAAGACGTAAAAGAGGGTCCAGGGCATGAGGCAATTAGTGCATTGATTAACAAAATTGAATCCAGATCGATGCGTACAATTGAACAATCGAAAAAATTTGAACAACCTAAGACTTCTTCTGTGAATTCTTCCTTTCAAGGAAAATTGCAAATATCAAAATCGGAATATAATGATGTTTATATTTACCAGTTTAAAAAATAGTAAAAAGTATAAAAAAATGTTTTTTATTATGAAAGCACTATTGTGAGAGGATATTTGTTTAAATTCATATGTAAAATTCAGACTGAAAACGAACGTTTAAAGAAAATTGAAATTGTCTTCAGTCTTTTTGTATTGACAATATGTCAAACATTTAATTTTGGCTCCAGAGCTATGTTTTTTTGCTCGCTTTTTTTCAAACTATGTTCAGATCAGATACTTTGATGTATGTTACGTACAGGGATTTTCTACGTTTTTTCATTGAATGGATTCATGTTAGAGCTGAAAAAGGACTTATCTAGCGATTTTGATAGTTTTATCGCTATTAGCTGCAAATATTTGGGAATAATGGAATGAACGTCTATAATTGTCAATGAATTTTTGAAGAAAATTGTTGTTTACGTACCAGAAAAAGTGAACGGGAAGTGTTTTTTGAAAGTAGATATTGTATTTAACTTCCCGATTGATTCGAAGATGAAACAAAAAAGAAGTTCATAGATAAGAAAAGACGGCATAGTCCTTGTAATGGAGCTATGCTGTTTAATCGGAAAATACCTCCTTATGACTGACTAAAAACCAAAATGTTTGAGGCGTTTTATAATATTTGATGATCTGATTCATTGTATCTGTTTTAATTTGTAGAATATTGATTTGTATCTTTTTGTTTTCTTGCATTTTGTGAAAAAAAAAAGTATCATTGTTCTGTGGATACAATTTTATACTAGGGGTGCTAAATCCATAAATTTGGCTGAGAGTGAATAGATCGGTATTCTAAACCCTTAACCTGATCCAGATAATGCTGGCGTAGGAAAGTTTGTAATAAAAATATATTTTTACTATGGACGAAATACGTAGCATGGCTACGTATTTTTTTATGTGAAAAATGAGGTATAAGGCAATTTTTATTTTGAACAAACAGTCAGCAAAAAAATAAATGATAGGAGATGTTCAGAATGGAACAGTTGAATGCAAGTTTAGCTATTCAAGTTTTACCAAAAGTAGAAGATGAGAGGGTTATATGTATTGTTGATGAAGTGATTGCATATTTAAAATCTACCAATCTTTCTGTTTTTGTTGGTCCTTTTGAAACAACAATTGAAGGTGATTTGGATCAAATTATGGATATTGCAAAGGAATGTCAAAAGATTTGTATTCGTGCTGGTGCACCAAGTGTGATGACTTACATGAAGGTCGCCTATAATCCAAATTCGGGGGTATGGTCGATTGATAAGAAGGTTACAAAGCATCATTCATAAAAGCTATGCCGGATTGATTTTACTTTTTTTGCTTTTGGTATGGCAGCTTGTTAGTGTAATGGAATGGGTTCCGGCTTTTATGCTTCCTTCTCCAATCCAAGTGATTCAAGCTTTTATTCGTGAGTTTGACAGTTTAATGGGGCATTTGAAAATTTCTTTAGGTGAAGCGTTTATTGGACTTGGATTTGGTATTTTCGGTGCATTTTTTCTGGCCATGTTGATGGATCGTTTTCAAATGGTATATCGTGCTTTATATCCACTATTAATCATTTCTCAAACCATTCCAGTTATTGCAATTGCACCATTATTGGTTTTATGGATGGGGTATGGCATGGCACCGAAAATTATGGTAATTTTTTTGGTTTGTTTTTTTCCGATTACAATTGGTTTGTTAGATGGATTTAAAAGCAGTGATCCTGATGCTATCCGATTGCTTACGTCTATGGGTGCACGCCCAGCACAGATTTTTCGTCATATTAAATTGCCAAGTGCAATGCCTCATTTTCTGGCCGGGTTAAAGATTTCCGTCAGCTATGCAGTGATTGGAGCAGTTGTTGCCGAGTGGCTTGGAGGGAACCAAGGTTTGGGGGTTTATATGACGCGTGTAAGAAAGTCCTATGCTTTTGATGAAATGTTTGCTGTTATTTTTTTGGTCAGTATAATTAGTTTAATTTTAATGAAATGTGTGAGCTTGCTTGAAAAAAAATTACTACCTTATCAAAAAAGTGAAGGAGGAGAAAGTAAATGAAAAAAATAGGCTTATTGATATGGATTGTTGCGTTGACTATTTTGTTGATTGGTTGTACACAAGCAAAAAACGAAGAAGAGAATATGGAGGGAAGTCAGTCAATTGAGAAGGAAAAGGTGACGGTGGTTTTGGATTGGACACCAAATACGAATCATACCGGGATGTATGTTGCACTTGAGAAAGGGTATTATGAGGACTCTGGTTTAGATGTAGAAATTATTCAACCACCAGAGGGTGGTGCGTTGTCCCTAGTTGCTGCCAATAAGGCGCAGTTTGCGGTGACATTTCAAGAGGAAATCGGACCAGCATTGGCAGCAGAAAATGCATTACCAGTTACAGCAATTGCAACCATTATTGATCATAATTTATCCGGAATTATTTCATTAAAAGAAAAAGGAATTGATTCACCGAAAAAATTAGAAGGAGCTAATTATGCTTCCTGGGATACACCATTTGAGAAAGGAATTTTAAAAAGTATTGTTGAACAAGATGGTGGAGATTTTCATAAAGTGAATCTGATTCCCAATACGGTGACAGATGTGATTTCTGCGTTGCAAACCAATATAGATGCCGTATGGGTTTATTATGGTTGGGACGGAATTGCGACGGAATTGGCTGGATTAGAAACGAATTATATTTCAATTCGAGATGTCAATCCGACTTTTGATTTTTATACGCCGATTTTGGCCAGCGGTAATGATTATTTACAAGAAAATGCAGATCAGGTAAGGAAATTTTTGGCAGCTACTGCGAAAGGATATGAATTTGCAATTGAAAATCCGGATGAAGCTGCAGAAATCTTAGTAAATTATGCACCAGAAGTAGATTTGGCATTGGCAAAAGCGAGTCAGGCATTTTTGGCAAATGAATATCGGGCAGAAAAGGAACAGTGGGGTGTGATTGATAAAACACGTTGGACAAATTTTTATCAATGGATGTATGCACATGATTTGCTTGCAAAAGATTTAGGTAGTCAAGGTTTTACAAATGAATTTTTGCCACAACAGGAAGGATAACCATGTGCTATTTTTATGCAAAGTATATTTCAAAAAGCTATGGTGATAAACTGATCATCAAAGATATTTCCTTAGAAGCGAGACAAGGTGAACGTGTGGCTTTGCTTGGCGCAAGTGGTATTGGAAAAACCATTCTTTTCCATATTTTATCTGGATTAGAATCTCCAGATAAAGGAGATGTATTTCTTGATGGTCAAAAAATTACAGGAAAAACGGGTTATTTTGGTTATATGCAGCAAAAGGATTTGATGCTACCGTATAAAAAAATGATAGACAATTTGGCGCTTCCTTTAATTTTGAAAAAAATACCAAAAAAGCAGGCATATTCAGAAGTAAAGAAGTTTCTTTTGTTGTTTGGTCTAGAGGGAACAGAACAAAAATACCCACATCAATTATCAGGTGGAATGAGACAGCGTGCTGCTTTTTTACGCAGCTATTTGTTTTGCCAGGAGCATATGTTGTTAGACGAACCGTTCAGTGCTTTAGATGCAATGACAAAACGACAAATGCATGAATGGTATAGGAAAATTTCTAAACAGATGAATACCACAAGTATTTTTATTACACATGATATTGATGAAGCAATTTTATTGGCAGATACGGTCTATATTATGTCAGGGCGTCCTGGAGAAATTACAGCAAAATTCGATTTGTGTGCATGCAAAGAGGAGCGAAGTGTGCTATCTGTTGATGCATTTACGATTTCTGATGCTTTTATTGCTTATAAGAAAGAAATTTTACAAGCAATTTCATTTTGACTTTGTATTTAGGAAATCAATTACAAGAGAATTAAGAAAATGATTCTGGATCATATCAGATGTCGATAGACTCGTATTTTTGATTTGGAATCATTCTTTCATGAACAATAGAAAATCAGGAGATATAGGTGAAATGAAGGTATTTTGCTTAAAAAATCTATTTTTTTTTGAAATTAATATATCAACATGATAGCTGGTGAAGAGGCAAACTAAGCTGATATTTTGGCCTCGGATTATGCTTTGCTTAAAAAAGTGAGACAAAGATAAGGAAGCTATTTCGTTAATTTTTTCCTGCATTCTTTGTATTTTTGGGAGAATTATTTTTTAACTTGTATATGAGATATGACCTGGCTTTATTTTTTCTTATATTTTTCTTGATTTTTTTATGTTTTATTTTTATACTAACTAAGACAAGTTTTGATTCCTTAGCTCAGTTGGGAGAGCGCTACCTTGACAGGGTAGAGGTCGCTGGTTCGAATCCAGTAGGAATCATTTTATATTCCCTTGGATTTCAAGGGATTTTCTTAGTTTTATGGCTTTTTTATTGGGTTATAAAATTTCCAGGCTTTTGGTTTAAAACCAGTGTTTTCAATGTATTTGTATTTTTGTTTTAGGATATAAAACTTTTGAGGTATATGTTGTCTTTGTGAATGGTTACAGATCATAAGAATTTGAATTTTTTATAAAGGTGAGTGAATACAAAGATTTTTGGCAAAGTTGCATATGATGAGGATAGAGAAGATGGATAACAGTTTGACATACTTGCTTTTATCTCAAATGAAAACAAACAAATTGAAATCATATTATTTAGAAGAATTCTTGATTTAAAAAGGCAGAGTCATCCATTTTAGACTTTGCCTTTTTAAGTTGAGTTGTGTCTTGGATGTTTGTCCGCCATATAAACCGTTTAAAATAACATAATCTTAAAAAATTTATTTTAGATGGGCTCAAATCAGATGCCTATTTTGGAACTGGAAACCACAGAAGTATTTTACATTTTGTATAGAATATAAAATACTTATAGAGAAGACAATACATATTATGAGATTTGGTAAGTTCTTAGTTATTCTAAGTTTAGTGATTGCTTTAATTGTAGTTTTTGTGATTCCTAGTGAAACTTTAGCCGTAGAAAATAATGTAGTAGAAACTGATTTACAAGTAAAACAGTTATCTGAACAAAGAAATACAGCAATTGGCTTTAGAATTGAATGCGTTATATGTTAATGAGAGTTTAGGAACAGGTGAAAATTGTGATAGAAGTTAAAGGGGTAAAATTAAAAGCAGCACTTAAAGTAGCAGATTGGATTTTCCTATGAGTTTTGTAGATATTCCAAATTCAACCCAAGAAATACGGGGAATTATTTATGATATTTTTGCAACTTACAATATAATATTACTTGATAGAAAACGTGAACCTGTATTAAACAAAATAAGAGAAGAATATAAGTATCTAAAATTACCTGATGTGGATGATGAAGAAATAAAAATAAAGTTATCATTTTTATTTGAAAACGAATGGGGTATTTCGTTAGAAGAAGTTATTGAAGGGTGTAAAAGTGATGGTATATTCTCGGAAATTATTAATTATTTAGAAAAAAATAAAAGGTAAGTATCAATGGGAAGTGGAGAAAAAAGATGGTCCTTGTAAAAATGACATTGAAAAACTTACGCTTTGAATGGTGTAATGATTCTTAATAATGAAAACAAAGCATTTTTTGTTCGATTTTGAATGGAAAATGTCTTGTTTTTTTGTCTATTCCTCGCCATTTTTTTATGTATTTCAATATTCATTTGAAGTTAACCGCAAATATTGTAGAAATTCCTTTGGTAATTTTTGATTGCATCGTGCTTTTGTATGCGTAGTGTCTACAATACTTGTATTACTTTTCATGATTTTCTTTTCAAGTGATTTCAACCATTTTCTCAATAGGCATATCCCATCAGTCAATATCTTGGAAACGAAGTCGACAAAATTTTGTAAGTGAACTTGAATCAATGACATCATCTTCTGGTACCCTATCCCAAAAATATTTAAAAAAACATGTCATATTTAGACATTCAACTAAGTCTACATCTGAAATATCGTAAACTGTTTCCAATAATAAGGACTGAAAGCAAGGTGATTTCGAATTGAAATCACAGGGAGTACCACCTGAATATAAGTCCTTTTAGATGAATGAAAAAAGCGAAGGATTCGACGATTTATTACCGAATCCTTCGCAATGGATAACTATATAGACTTTCTCAGTGCCTTCTTTTGAGCAGAGGACTTTTATGGTTTTTAATGCAATTTTCATGAAGCAAAAATGAGTTTTTTCTTATCTTGATACATATAGAAATCACGTCATTTTTGAAAAGTACTGCAAAGTGTTGATACGATAGAGTTTTCCTTTGTTTTTTTACATGAAAGAAAAATATATATAAACCAATTGTGTTCTGATTAAGTTATGATGCTAAATCAAAACAATATAGGGGATTTTTGTGCCCCCTTACGTCGAACAGAAGGAAGATTTTTATTATATATGTGTACCTATAATAATATGGATTTAGATCAAAAAACAGTATTTTGTGATAAAAAAGCAAATGGAAAAGTTCAGTCGTGGAAAGAAAAGAAACTGATGAATGTCGGTTATTTTGAGTTGTTAGAGATTTTGTGGTTCAAACAAGCAGAACGTGTATTTACTACATGTGGTGAGATACTAAAGTTTGATATGACACATGAAAGACGCATGAGGTTAGCGAAAGTATAGTTTTGTAAGTCAATGTTATGTCCGATGTGCAATTGGAGGAAAACGATGAAACGAAGTGTACAAACAACCAAAATTATAAGAAAAAGTGATTTACCAAAAACGAAAAGCGAGATGTTTTCTTAACTTGGTTAGTCAAGAATGTGTTTGATGGTAAAGTGTTGGATAAAAGCTTGAAAGTAATGAAAGAAGGTTTGTATCATAAACGAATGATTGTGTATGGTGGTTTGTTTTAAAAGCAGTACATAAACAATTGAATTTTAGATGATGTCGAAGTTGGCGATGTAGTTTGCGTAGATGATGAGGATTTAGATATTGAGGAAAAAAAGCATATTCAATTGTGGCTCGGTGGAACTGGAAACAGAAAATAGATATAGTAGGTGATTTGATGAATAAAGGACATCGTGTGATTTTTCATATTGATATGAATTGTTATTTTGCATCGGTTGAAATTGCCAATCGTCCAGATTTAAAAGGAAAACCGGTTGCCATTGCTGGAAATGTCAAAGAACGAAAAGGAATTATTATTACATGTAGCTACGAGGCTAGAGATACTGGCGTGTATACAACAATGCCACTATGGGAAGGGTTGAAAAGGTGTCCGAATTTGATTGTTTTACCACCAAATCATACATTGTATCGAGAAACGGCATATAAGGTATTTCACTTGTTGGGGAGTTTTTCTCCAATTTTGGAACCTGCTTCAATTGATGAAGTTTACTTGGATGTGACACATGTACAACATTTGCATCCCGTTCAGTTGGCAAAAGAAATCCAAAATACAGTGCTGGAGAAAATGGGTTTGCCTTGCAGCATTGGGATTGCACCAAATAAATTTTTGGCAAAGATGGCTTCGGATATGAGAAAGCCGTTGGGTATTACAGTGCTTCGAAAGCGAGACATTCCAGATGTCTTATGGCCACTTCCAGTTGAATCTATGCATGGAATTGGGTACAGAACGAAAAAGAAATATCATGCATTGAATATTTATACGATTGAAGATTTGGCAAAGGCTGATGTGCAGCAATTACAGGATAAAATCGGAAAGATCGGTCGGCTGCTGCATGAGCGTGCCAATGGTAAAGATATGCGTCCGGTTGATCCTGAACATATTTTATCATTCAAAACCATGGGCAATTCAATAACTCTACCTCAAAATTTATGTGATGAAAAAGCACTTGCAGAGGTTTTTCATCATTTATGTCAAAAATTGAGTCAACGTTTAATTATTAGGCGTGCATATGCCAAAACGATTCAAATTATGATTCGGTATGGCAATCGGCAGACGATTACTCGAAGTCAAGCACTGTTAAATCCTGTTCAATCATCAGATGAACTTTTTAAGATGGCAGTTTTACTTTTTCAACGGCATTGGGACGGGGAAAGTGTTCGTTTGTTAGGAGTTAGTGCCATCGAAACCCTTGATGAAAAGGAATGGTTTAAGCAGCTTGATTTATTTTCTTATCAAAAAGAAATACCTAAAAAAATGAAGCTGTCCGATTTGGCTGTAGAAATCAATAAAAAGTTGGGACAACAAGCTCTAATGCTTGGATGTCGTTTAAAAAATGAAAAGAAAGTTTTCAAATCTGAGGCTGAAAAATTATATGAATATTTGAATTTTTTAAGAAAACAAATGAATGATTCGTGATAAATGAAGCAATAAGATTTTAGCTTGATTTATCACTTTTTTTGTATGAAAGATGATTTTCAGACATATATACATAAAGGGATAGCAGAGAAAAAACTCAGCTTGATTTTTTTTGCAAGGGATGTTGCATAATCGTCAAATGGGAAGTTTTTTTATTAATATCCGAAGAGAATCAAAGCTTAAGAAATAGATCAAGCAAAGATAGACATTTATGATCAAATTGGTTTTTAGAGCTATGTCAAAATAAGCAACATAAATAAAGAGATTCGGTTAGAAGGGTCTTTACTCTGAAGATGGTTATGATGAAAGTCATTTGTAGGAAAAATCTGATTGAAACGCATTTTTCTGGGATGTCTACATGGATGAGGAAAAAAGAGTCGAGCTAAACTTGTGTTTTGTAATCGATGTACAGCTTGTCTGAGAAATGAATCAAACGAAAAGAGTTATAGTGTATACTATGAAGCTTGTAAATGCGACGGAGAATCAGGGGAGGTTTCTCCTGTTTTCTGAAACCACCAGAATGTTATAATGATGTAATTTTATCTTTTACAAAGATAGCAAAAGAAGGGTCTAAAGTATAAAGGAGAAATCAATATGGAAATATGGGAAGAAAATCAAATACCAGAAATGATTCAAAAATCAATTCAAGAGTTGATTAAAAGGGCAGAAAAAATAAAAAAACCGCATGTATACCATATGTTAAGTTTTTGGATGTTTAGTTTGTTGGCTACTTCTATGCTGACAGATGCTTGTATATATTTTTGGGGAATTTCTGAGCAGATGTGGCAAGCGGTTATATTTTATTTGACAGATCAAGTTCGTTTGACTTTATTGGTGTTGCTTTCATTTTTATTTTTTTGCTATCAGTATTTTAAAACAGAGGAAAAGAAAAAAGAGAGTAAATTCGAATGCCTTCGTGAAGAAATTATTGAAAGCATTCGAACAGAATGGCCGATATATTTAACGAAAAAACAAATTATTAAAATTATAGAATTTTTGAAAAAAGAATATCAGATCAATTTATATTATAAAGGTTGATGTTTTTTCCAAATTCGAGTTAAAGGTTTCTCAAATAATATCAAAAGAGAAGGGATTAGAACAAGTGTAATAAAAGTAGAAGAAATGAGCCCAAAAATAATGACAACGGACATTGGCCGTTCAAATTCTATGCCTTCGCCAGATCCGATAAATAATGGCAGCACTCCTAGAATAGTTGTTGCCGCAGTCATGAAAATTGGGCGGATTCTAGTCGGTGCTCCGTTTAAAACGGCTTCTTTTAATGCTTGTCCGTTTTGCATACGCTGCATCACACTGTCCAACAGTAAAATGGCATTGTTGACTACAACACCAATTAAAAGTAAAATTCCGATAAAACTTGCAGCGCTTAATGGGTAATGGAATACAATCAGTGCAGAAATAATTCCAATGGAAATTACTGGAACAGAGCAAATTAAGATGAAAGGTACAAGCAATGATTCAAATTGTGCGGCCAAAATCATATAAATAAACAAAATGGCCAGTAGACAAACAAAGCTCATCTGTTTGAATCCGGTTTTGATTTGTTGCATTTGCCCGTCTAAAATGACTTGCACAGAATGATTTGTATCTTTTTTTGAGGATAAAATCTTTTGTAGTGTTTGAAATATTTCTCGATTGTTTTTCATATTGGTTTCGGCTGTTAAAAGGGTTTGTGCTTGTTGGTTATATCGGCTTTGCTTGCTGATTTGACGTGTTTTTTGTATGGTTGTTAGCTGACCGACGGTGACAAAGCCTTTGTCAGTTGTGAAAATGGGTAGTTGTGCCAATTCATTGGATTGAGGAGGCACACTTTGCTTGCGTAAAAAGATTCTGATTGGTATCTCTTCTTTTTGGTCTTGAATTCGATAGATTTCTTTCCCATTTATTATAGCTTGTAATTGCATGGCAAGCGCTATACGATCAATTCCCAGTAGTGTAGCTTTTTCTTCTTGGAAAATTAATGAAAGCATGGGTACAAAATCGCTTCCTTCTGTATGAATCTGAGATAATCCGCTGACACCTTCTAGTTTTGGTTTGATCTGCTTCATAGCTTGAATGGTTCTATCTCGGCTTGAGCTTAAAATACGAATTTTTATGTTGGAGTCGAAAAATCCTGGATCACTTGCTGAAAGTGTATAAGAAAGATTGGAAATTTGCTTCAGCTTAGCTTCGATTTTTTTTACAATTTCTTGGTCGCTTAAAGACCGATCTGTCTTTTTTTTCAATAGACAATAGAAATTTGCTTCGTTTTCATGTACTTGTTCCATAAATGAGGCGTCGGGAGCACCTCCAATTGTGGCATAGACGGATTGAACACCTTCGGTTTTTTCCAGTACGGGAAAAATTTTCAAAGCGGTTTGCTCAGTATGTTTCCATGTACTGCCTTCTGGGCATCGAATATGCCCGATAATAAAACTTTGATCTTGATGTGGTAGGAATTCAATGTCAATTTTTGGGATAAGCCATAAAGAAGCAAAAAAAATGAAAAAGCATGTAAAGACCACAACTTTTGGGTGATTCATGAAAACAGACAATATTTTTTTATAGGAATTGACCAAGCGGTTGCAGCTATTTTTTCTAGATGAAAAAAAAGAAAACAGTTTTCTTCCTTGAATTAAAGGAATAAATAAAAATGCAACAAACAGACTGGTTAGTTGAATTAGAATGATTACAATAGCCAACGGAGCAAATAGTTGTTTAACCAGTCCCTCAATAAAAAGAAAAGGGATAAAAATAACGATGCTGCTTAATGTAGAGGCGAGCATGGGCTGAAATACTTGCATCGCTCCTTTGATTGCGCTTTTTTTTCGGTCTGATTGCTTGGCTGTTTCTTGTTCAATGCTTTCAACAATAACAATGGCATTGTCGATCATCATGCCAACACCTAAAGACAATGCACCCAATGTCAGCAAGTTCAAATTTTGTTGAAACAAATACATACCGAAAAAATTAATTACAATAGCTAGTGGAATTGTGAAAAAAATAATTAATGTACTTTGAAGATTTCTTAAAAAAATATATAATATGCCCGCAGCAAATAGACCGCCCCAGAAAATGGCAGAATAGACAGAGGAAATAGCTTGTTTAATGTATTGGCTTTGATCGAAGACTGATTCAAATTGTATCGGTTCGTTTGTATGCGCTTGGATTTTTTTCAAAGTGTGTTGTACAGCATTAGCGATTTCAACTGTGTTTTTCTCACTTTCTTTAAATATGGATAATCCAATGCACGGTTTTCCATTTATATAAGCCAGATGTCCTTTTGGCAATTGTAGCTCCATAATTTGTGCAATTTCTTTTAATGGTATCATTCCGTTTGATGTAGGGAGCTCTAGATGAATCAGATCGTATAGGCTGGATTCAGTGCTTGTAATTTGCATTTGATAAACTTGATTTTGTTCAGTAACAGCACCGATTGGCACGTGATTTAATTTGGACATAATGGCATTTTGAATTTGTTCAATATCTAAATGCAGTTGTGCAATTTTTTCTGGATTTAAACAGATTTGAATTTGTCTTTCTTTCACACCGTCTATTGTAACAGTTGCGACACCATCTATTGCTTGTAATGCACCAATTACATTTTGTTCAATCCATTTTTTTGTTTGATTCATTTCCATACCTTCTTGATAAATGACCCACTGCATAATTGGCATTGCAAAGGGATCGAAAGGTAAGATGGCTGGTATTGGTGTGTTTTTGGGCAAAATGCTTTTGAGTACCTCGAATTTTTCTTGAATATTTTCTTTATTGCTTTTCATATTGCTGCCCCATTGAAATTTTAGTGTAATCAGAGATTGTCCGATCAAAGAGGTTGAGTGGATAGACTGGATATTAGGCAGTGTGGAGAAAAGCTTTTCTAATGGAATGGTAATTTGATTTTCTATTTCACTCGGTCCCAAATTTTCCATATGTGTAGAGACAATTAGATAAGGTTGCTGTATTTTTGGAAATAAATCGATGCTCATATGTTGCCAACCTATACATCCCAAAAGGATAAAAAAGGCAAGCAGCATAGTTGCGGCAATAGGACGGTGAACTGCCCATTTTGGAAGTTTCAATGAAAGTCCTCCTTTTTTGACGGTATAATTTGTCCGTGATAAACCTGATCCAATTCTCCCTGTAAAATACTTTCAGTTTCCTGAATTCCGCTTGTAACTTCAATTTGTCCGTTTTGATACTGTCCAGTTTGAATTTTTTTCTTTTGAATCTGTTGGTTTTGAATGATGTAAACAAAGGTTTCATTGTTTTCAAACATGACACATGATTTTGGTATGGTTAGGGTTTGTCGGGATGAGCGGCTGATGACTTTTGCGCTTCCAACCTGTCCGATATGTAACGGACTACAGTTTGTTTCTATTTTTGTTCGAATTTCATATAATTGTGTTCCATTTTTGGGCATATAGCTAATTTCTTTAATGGTTCCCGAGCTGCATGGTTTTTCTCCATCCCATGTAATGTAGAGTGGATTGCCATTTTGAATATTTTTTAATTGGAAGCTGTTAGCGTATAATGTGACACTTGGATGATGGAAGTCAATTAAATAAAACAATGCTTCTTTTTCCTTTTGGTATCCAGAAATATTTTCTGGTTGATTAAAGGTAATTTGTCCGTCAAACGGTGCTTGAATATATTCCATTTCTTTCATTTTTTGTAGGGCTTGTTCCTGTAGAGAAAGCTCAATTTTTTGGGTGGTTATCATTTGTTTGTTCCATTTATCCCACTCATCTTTTATCATTTGTATATCTGTTTTAGATTGGCCAAAAAATTTTTGAAACCAATTTTTATGCTCTGGTTGTTTTTCAAAAGCAGATGGCTCCATTTTTTCTAAATTTTGCAACTGTTTTTGGATGGCTATTTGTTTTTGTCTTATTTCGGAAAGATCAAATGATAGTAAGTACTCTCCTTTTTTTACATGTTGTCCTTCTGTAACATAAATTTTTCGGATTGGCAATTCATTTGGTAGATAAATTGGTAATATTTTTTGTGGCAAAACAACAGCCGGAAGTTTGATTTCTGTATGTATCACTTCTTTTTTTGGATGGATAATGATTGGTTCTTTGTTTTGTGTTTCAAATGTTTCGGTTTGAGCAGGAAATGTTGGTGTAAGTAGCGAAAATATAAGTAGAATGTAGATTGATTTCATATCGAGATCCTCCTGTCTATATCGTTGCCTACATTTTTTAAAACATGTATTATGCTTGCATTTTTCTGTGGGTTTGAAAGGCATATTGATTACGCTTTTTGATCTAGTATTGTGGAATTGAAATATAATTGTATTGAATTTGTAGTGCAAAATTCTTGAAAAAAATGGTAATCTAATACTAGAGAGATATTGATTTTTGATAATGGGTTATGTATAATTAAATTATAATTATTATAATTTAATAGATTCTTTAATCTATATCAATTCACATGGTAAGGAAAGGCGAAATCTTGTGAAGAAAGAGGAATAAAAAATGATCACTTTATTGACCACTCCAAGCTGTACCTCTTGCCGAAAAGCAAGAGCATGGTTAAAGCAACATGATATACCATTTGAAGAACGAAATATGATGACACATCCTCTAACTGTTGAAGAAATAAAAAATATTCTTCGCATGACAGAGGAAGGAACAGAAGATATTGTTTCAACAAGATCAAAGACATTTCAAGATTTAAATATTGATATGGATCAGATTCCATTGCGTGAACTGTATGAATTGATGAGCAAATATCCAGGAATGCTGAAGCGACCGATTATTGTTGATGAGAAACGTCTACAGATCGGATATAATGAAGATGAAATTCGCCGCTTTTTACCACGAAGAGTTCGTGAGTACCAAATGCGTGAGATTCGCCGTCTGGTGAATAATCTGGAAATGTGTGAGCAGAATGCATAGCAAAATCGATGTGCTTTGTTAAAGTGTGTGGATGGAGCAGTCAAATGGAATAAAATACGATAATCGGTAGGAAAATGGTTCTGCCGATTTTGTTATTTTTAAAAGAAAATTAAACTTTGAATTAGAATATATTTTGATATATAAATATATAAAATTTTATTTTTTGAAATATATTTTGTTATTTTTATTTTTTGATCTAAACTTTTGTTTTACATCTGGGATATAAGATAAGTACATATTCAATCTTATTTTTTTGTAAAGACCTCCAATTTATTTCTAAACTACCATAGGTATGTTTTCTCCAGATGAGTCGTTGCTGCAAAAAAGAGATTCACTCCTTTAAGTTTTACATATAATTTCATATGATGAACCCTTTGGTGGTTAAATTTAACATTTCATCATTGGAAAGTCATTTATTTACAAAATTTTGCTGAATGGATGTTTCAATAAAAAATAAAGTTTATAGGCTGGTTTAGCTAATTTTTCATTTTATATTAATTTCCAAAAATTATTGATTTATAAATAATCCTTAAACTAATGGCATCTAATTTTTTAAATGAATTTATGATTTTTAGACTCATATAAAATACAACAAATCCTAAATTGAATTATGATGAAATACTCCATTCCTTTATCATTATCTTGGTGATGATTTTAAAGGAATTTTTGTTTGTTTTAAAGAAAATTGGTTGAGATTTGCATGGCTGTAAAAATGGTATAGAGAAATGAAAAGGAAGGTATGGATTGCTGGTGATGTAGCTGAGTTGTTCGCTTGTGCAGATTAAATGAAATGGATGAATTTATTTTGTTTGGAAAAAATCCGCATATTTTCTGTATACAAATTTTGGTTTCCGATATTTTATTGAAAAAAAGATCTTGGTAGAGAAACTGTTCTAAGCTGTTGATTTGATAAATGGATATGGGTTTGTGTGAATTCAAAAAAGAAAACTCGATGTAAAAACAGTAATGTTTCTAAATCATTAAAATAGTGAAATGTATGGTTTATTGCTTTTTCATCAGGAGTAGAATGCAAGCATTTGTTATGATAAAGAAGCGAGGATGAAGAAAATTTTTACACATCATTTCAGATAGATTGACAATTGATTCTTATATTTTTACAAAAAATATATAATTATGGTTGGTTTTAGACTTGATTAAAGGTTGAGCAGATAGAAAATTTAACGGAACGAGTTTTAAATATAGCAATTATGAATTTATTTCATAGCAACTGCTATTTTGCATTTCGAAATGGTAACAGATGTTTATAGGTATCTTTGGTCAAAGAGGTAACCATTTTTATTAAAATCAGTGTACCTGCTTTTAAAAAACAGAAAATGGATTGGAAGGTAGATTTGTATAATTATTTGGATTAACGATCAACTGATTTTAACACAAAACGATTGGGGGATTATGATTTAAGGAATCGCTATAAATTGTATGAGACAGTATATAAATATGTAAAAGATGTTGTTTTTCGTTCATTTATCTTTGAAATATATGTAAATTTTTCTGTTATTAATATTTTTATTTATAAATTAGCTTGTAGGACATTTTAATCATTGAAAACCTTTAGCGATAAAAGTAAAATAAATATATAAGATGGTATAGAAAGTTTGAGCAAAATAAAAAGGAGAACATACAATAAGGATAAAAGACTTTATCGGTATTTCCTTTTTAAGAAAGGACGTGGGGAGATGGAGATTGAACGGATAAACGATCATACAATAAAGTTTTTTATTCCTTTTCAAGATATTGAATCACGAGGATTTTCTAAAGATGAAATTTTGTTTTTGCCAGATCGAGGGGAAGAATTGTTTTGGGAAGTCATAGAAGAAGTTAGCCAAATGAGTGAGATTAAATTGGAGAATCCATTGTGGATTCAAGTTCATGTGACGGATTTAGGGCTTGAGGTCATTGCTACCGGAATTGTGCAAGATTCAGATACGAATGTGTTTGAACAAATACAAAATGATTTTTTGGATGGACAAATGTTTCAGCAATTCGAGAAAATTCTTGATTATTTAGAAACAGAAACAAAATTGCAGGTGAAGTATGGAGAGAATGAAAAACAAATGAGAGATAAAGAGGACGTTGATTTATACTTTTTCACTTCTTTTGAAGATGTGATCCAACTCAGTTGTTATGCTAACCAGTTTAAAACAATTCGGGGAATATATTTTTATGAAGAAAGATATTATTTGGTGGTTTCGTTTTCAGATATGGACAAAAAACAGAAAAAGAATTTACAAAGTATATTGCTAGAATTTGGTGAGCTGTCTCGCATTACTTATACACGTTTAAAAGAATACGGTAAATGTATTGGAAAAACAGATGGTTTGCACCGAATTCAGGCAGCGTTTTTTTCTATGGGTTCCTTTTAAAAATTTAAAAAAGGAATCTATTTTTTTATCAGAAGCAAATAATAAGAAAGAAAAATAAGAAAAGCCGACTAAAAGGGGGAGAAAAAAATGAGAAATCGCTTACAGATTTTGTTTTTGCTATTCATTTTAGCGATTCTGTGTTTTTATGTGAGTATGCAGTTGTCTCCGAACTTTATGAAATGGATGCGTATCTGTGTTTCTTTATCGGCTATATTCATAGCGATTTTTATTTTTTTTGAAAATCGTGATCCATCTCGTACTTTGGCTTGGTTGGTTGTCTTGGTGGTATTTCCAGTTATTGGATTTTTTTTCTATTTGTTTTTCGGACAATCCTATAGAAAGAAAAGGCGATATCATCAAAATTTTTTTTCCAATATGAACTTACATTATGCACAGACCCGATCAGATATTCAATCAAACGTAGATGGGAATTTTAAAAATGCGCATTATGAGAAGGTTTTGCGTCTTTCTTCAAAGTTAAGTCCAGCTTCAGCATTCATCTATACAGAATCGCGAATTTTAACAAATGGTGAGGAAACATTTGCGTCTATTTTAAATGCTTTGGAGCAAGCCAAACATCATATTCATCTTGCTTATTATATTGTCAGAAATGATCGGTTGGGGAATGAATTAAAAGAAATTTTAATCAGGAAAGCAAAAGAAGGGGTACGGATTCGTTTTTTATACGATGCAGTGGGCTCAATGAAATTAAACCGAGGCTATGTGAGAGAGTTGCAAGAAAATGGTGTTCATATTTTGCCATTTTCCCCTATACGTTTGTTTGATTTAGGGAGTCCAAATTATCGAAACCATAGAAAAATTATTGTAGTAGATGGTCAAATCGGATTTGTGGGTGGTTTGAATATCGGTGATGAATATTTAGGGCGAGTGAAGCATTTTGGTTTTTGGCGTGATACACATGTGATGTTAGATGGTCTTGCGATTAGAAATTTGCAGATGATTTTTTTGCAGGATTGGATTTTCACAAGCAAAGAACCACTTTTGGATGAAACCATTTATTTCCAGACTGAAAAAAGGAAAACAGATGGATTGATACAGGTTATTGCTGGAGGTCCAGATACAAAACAAAAAGAAATTAAGCATATTTTTTTAAGCATGATCAGTTCGGCAAGAAAATCAATTTATATTGCATCGCCGTACTTTATTCCAGATGAAGATGTGTATTCAGCATTGAAAATTGCTGCTTTGGGTGGTGTGGATGTGAAAATTTTATTTCCATTTTATCCAGATAAGAAATTTGTTTTTTATGCTTCGCGCTCATATTTTTCAGAGCTTTTGCAAGCGGGTGTTCGTATTTTTCAATATACACGTGGTTTTATGCATAGTAAGTTTATCATTGTGGATGGAAAAATCGCATCTATTGGTACGGCAAATATGGATATGCGGAGTTTTCATTTGAATTTTGAGATCAATGTATTTTTATATTTTTCTTCTTCTGTTCATCACTTAGAAGAGGTATTTATGGATGATCTTGTTGAAAGTACGGAGCTGACTCTTTCTGAATTGGAAAAACGTACACTAAAGGAGCGAATATTGGAATCTTTCTGTCGTTTATTTAGCCCGTTATTATAGTTTAGCATTTCTTATGTTTTAAAATCAAAAACAAAATAAATATTTACTCATATCAAGTTTTGGGTATTTTGCTTTGGAATGCTTGGTATTTTTGTTTAGAATGGTGCTAGATATTTATCATCACAATAATAAAAATGGTTATCATTTTTCCGATATATGAAAAGTGTTTTGGATGCAAAATTGGTAATGTCTCTTTAGCTCTTTTTAATTGAAATCAGTGAATAAATATTGGATTGATTGTAAATGTTAACAGAATTGTTTCCTAATTTAAAGAAGAACCAAAATAAAATGGATGAATGCCATATAGATAGACAAGTTTATTTTTATGACCGGTTTGTCAATGTAACTGATGTGCAAAAAATGTCAGAAAAAGTATAGAAAGAAGGCTCATCGTTTTTGCTAGATATTTGTGTTTATGGTATACAAGTGGAGTGGGTATGTTCCTTTTAGGAAACAGATTTTTCTTTTGCATAAGGTTTTGTTAAAGAAACTGGATTCAAGGTTGGATAAAGATAAACAATAATATTTATCCAATTTTGTATGATTTTTCATTTGAATAAATAAATTTTTAAGCAGAAAATTTATTTATTCAATGGATTTATTTGTTATCTTTCTTTTTCCTTAAATTAAACTTAATATTATGAATTTATTTTGTGATATAATTTTATTATTTAATTGAGGAGGGAGTTTTATGAATATAGCCAGAAATCAAAAAGGTCAGATGATTTATTTACCGAATTTATCAGAACAAGAAAAAGAAAAATTAAAATTTGATCGGTTTTATTGTCCATCCTGCAATGAGAAGATGTTGCTGAAGAAAGGAAAGCTTCGCACTTGGTATTTTTCTCATTTAAGCTGTTACCAGCATGATAAACAGATATCAGACATTAAAGAATCAATGGTTCATAGAAATGGAAAACAAGCATTGTATCAATGGATTTTAAAATCGACATCCCTTGTACAACTAGAGTATACACGTAAAAATTTAAGGCAAAGACCAGATGTATATTGTATTTTTCAAAATCGTTCTTATGCGGTTGAATATCAATTGGCAGCTTTAGATGTGAATATGCTGGTAAAAAGAACGGAAAAGCATATAGATAGCAGTGATTTTCCTGTTTGGATTATCGGTAAACAAGCAAATGATAAGCATAAAAAGAGAAGATCACATATGTATCCGTATAAATATTTACAGGATGCTTATCATGATCTTCCAGTTTTATATGTATTTGATCCCCCGTTTCAAATGTTGGAAGTTCTTTTTCCACTCGCTACTTTTTCTGCAAATAAAATTTTTTTTACACATTCTTTTGTTTTTCCTTCTACTTCTTTTTTTCAAGCATTGGAACAAAACAAATTTTCTTTTTCCACAGAAACGATTCAAAAACAATGGGTGAAGGAAAAGAAAGTTTATCGCTTTTCAAATAAGAAAAATCCCTCGCCTCTGCTGCAATTTTTATTCTCCTTTTTTCCTAAAAATCAATTGTCTGTTCCATTTTTGCCCCCTACTGTTGGTGTTCCAACTTTATTCTCCTTTCATTTGTACAGTCACTGCATAGAATGGCAATTATGGTTCCAGCTACTTGTTTTAAATTCGTTAAATTTTGGTGAACAAATCAGTATAAGAAAAATAAAAAGCAGCTGGTGTCAGATGATACAAAAAGGATTGATTCAAGTGCGTCCGTTGCCACTTATTTATCGAACAAATCATTGGGATGCTTTATATGCATATATGGTTTATTTGCATCATTTAGGTCTTTTGCATATGGAGAACGGATATATTCAAAAAAAGCGAATAGAGAAAAAGTATCAACGAATGGAAGATATTTTAGAAGCAGATCGGAAAATATCAGCTCATGCATTTTGTTACCTGAAAAATCAGTTGAAAATCATGGTGCAAAAAAAGGAAAAAGGGTAGAATAAAAATAGTTGCATGAGAGGTAGCATCTAAAATTTTATGGGGAATATTTTAGACAGCCCCAATCACAGAATAAAAAAATGGAGGGATTATATGACTCAAGGGAAAAAATTACCAAAACGTGATGAAATTGATGAACAATATAAATGGAATGTGGGGCATATTTACGAAAACATCGCAGCTTGGGAACAGGATTTCCAATGGGTGAAGGAAAATGCGAAAGCGATTCAGGATTATGTTGGGCGTGTAGGTGAGAGTGCAGATACACTGTATAAAGTGTTAGATTTAGAAGATAAGATATTTATGCGTTTAGAGAAAGTATATACGTATGCTCATTTACGTCATGATGAAGATACAACCCATTCTACTTATAAAGGTTTATATGACCGGGCATGTGGTTTGTACGCACAAATTGGCAGTATGTTTTCTTTTGTAACACCAGAAATTTTAACTGTTCCAGAAGAAACGATAGAAAAGTATGTAAATGAAAATCCAGAGCTACAAGTGTATCGTTATGCATTACAATTGTTAAATGAAAAGCGACCGCATATTTTGGGCGCAAAGGAAGAAAAAATTTTGGCACAAGCTTCAGAAATTTTTGCGGCACCAGGACAAATTTTTAGTACTTTGAACAATTCTGATTTGAAGTTTCCAATGATTGAAGATGAGGATGGAAAAAAAATTGAAGTAACGCATGGACGCTATATTGAATTGATGGAAAGTACGGATCGTCGGGTTCGTAAAGATACGTTTATGGTTATATATGAGACTTATCAAAAATATTTAAATACATTTGCAAGCACGTTAAGCTCAAATGTAAAGAAAAATGTTTTTTCTGCACAAGTTCGTAATTACAAAAATGCCCGCCATGCTGCTTTATCGCAAAATCAAATTCCAGAAAATGTTTATGATCAATTAATTGCAGCCGTCGGTGAACAATTGCATTTGTTAAAGCGATATGTTCGCTTACGTAAACGCGTACTGGGTGTGGACGAGCTGCATATGTACGATTTATACACACCACTTGTGCAGGATGTAAAAATGAAGGTGACTTATGAAGAAGCGAAGGAGATGATGCTTCAAGGGCTGGCAATTTTGGGTCAAGAGTATGTCTCTGTTTTGAAACAGGCATTTCAAGAAGGATGGGTTGATGTATATGAGAATGTCGGAAAAAGAAGCGGTGCTTATTCATCTGGTTCTTATTTAACGAATCCATTTATTTTGATGAATTGGACAGATAATGTCAATAATTTGTTTACACTGGTACATGAGTTCGGTCATTCCATGCATAGTTATTATACAAGAAAAACCCAGCCATATGTTTATGGGGATTATTCAATTTTTGTAGCAGAGGTTGCTTCAACAACGAATGAGAATCTTTTGAATGATTATTTATTGAAAACAACAAAAGATCCAATGAAGCGTTTATATTTGTTAAATCATTATTTGGAAACATTTCGTGGTACAGTATTTCGTCAAACTATGTTTGCCGAATTTGAATATGAAATTCATCAGATGGTGGAGGCGGGAATTCCGTTGACACCGGATGTACTGAATGAAAAATATTATGCATTAAATCAAAAATATTATGGTGAAGAAGATCTTGTCATTGATCAAGAGATTCAAATGGAATGGGCAAGGATTCCGCATTTTTACTACAATTATTATGTGTATCAATATGCGACCGGTTTTTCTGCGGCAAGTGCGCTGGCCGAAGGAATTATCGAAAATCCAGATCAAAATTTGCCAAAGTATTTAGATTTCTTAAAAGCAGGTAGCTCAGCCTCTCCGATTGATGTATTAAAGCGTGCGGGTGTAAATATGACAGAGAAAGAGCCAATCGAGTTGGCATTAAAAGTATTTGAAAAACGCTTAACTGAAATGGAGACTTTATTGGATCAAATGGGAAAATAATCGAAAGAACTGTGTGGGTAAGTATCTTGTAGGCAACATAACTGGATTGTATAGGATATAGGTTTTTTTCTGTTGATTAAATGGAAAATATCATCAATATTTACATTTTTTGTTTCTTGTATTGTAGTAGGGGATAGGATAAAATGAGTGATGTGAAGTTGATATTCACATTTTAAATCCCTTTGTTTGATGGGAATTTTTCCCTATCCCCTTTCCTGTCTTTTATAGACATGCAAAGTATCTTCAGGTAATCTGAGATACTTTGCTTTTTTTATGCCTTAATGATATGTTGATGAACAGAGGATATTTGCTTTTTTCATGCATAATTCATATCATAGGGCGGGAAATTTCTGTTTTTAAAGGATTCAAAAACGAAGGAACGAATGGATTGGACAGAGAATCAGACAAAAATCTGCTAAAAACAAATTAAGCGTAAGTATAATAATTTTGTACGGTGTGGGATGAATATAAAGCATGGACATGGGAAAACATAGGGTTTCATTAACTCTAGAAGGGTTGTATGTGGCTACGGCTCTTACAACGCCATTAACAAACCAATACCTTGCGTCTAATTGAAGATGATGTACACATTCAATAGATACAAGGTATTGTATTGAAACATTGGCTTTTTGTATGTCGAGTATTTCACATGATGCTGCGAGCGATCAGTTATGCAATAAATGGATGATATCTTATCTCCTGCTTGATTGTCAGAATTTCATTTGAAGTTCAATTATTTTTATGAACGTATTTATAATAATATCCAAGAGAAGTTTGATGCTCTTTTAATATGCCACGGATAACCATTGGAAGAAGCTGTTCTCGCGCTTTAGTTGGTGAAAAATTATATACAGTACAAACTTCTTGCAATGCGAATAGTTTGAATTTTTTTGCAAAATAACAAATTGGTGGCAATGGTGTTTTTTGTACATGTTGCTGCATTAAATCCTCAATTACTTTTTCATAGACATGAAAGTCTTGATAGCCGCTGACTTTGATCCCAGGTTCATCTACATTTTGATTAAAAAAGATTAAAGTTGGCAACACTTTTACGTCAAAATCTTTTGCAATTTTAAAATCACATTGTAAAGCTTTTGCAGCGGCTTCACCATGTAAATCAGTTAAAAATTCATCAATATCTAATCCAGCTTCTTTGGCACATTCGATTAATAAGGATTTATGTTCGACATTGATGGTTTCAAAAAATATTTTTTCGCGTAAAATCCGACTGAATCGACTCCCAAGTTTTTGTCCTTGCAACTCGGCGGCTTTCATGGATAGGGATAAAATAAACGGTCGTTTAATGGGATCTTTCAGCCAAAGTGTTCCTTTACAGACCATTCCGGTTTTGGAACTGATTTTTTCCCATCGGTTGGCCAAATGGCGTGTATTTTGAAGGGTCGGTCGTATGTTTAACTCAGTAAGGTTTCCAGTTAAAAAAGGCCGAATTTTTAAAACATGGCTATATTCGATTTGTAGTTTTTTTATATGTGGCTCTAGCCCCCAACACTCTGGACAAAGCGGATTGATAAAATGGAAAATCTCGATTGTATATTGGGATTTTGGATATGTATTTTCATTGATGCAAGGCTGCTCACATATGTTTTCCCAATTTTTTATAGTTGTTGTATAAAAGTCCTTCTTATCCATGACAATATTGGCCTCTTCTCTTTTACACTTTCTTCACATTTATTTTAACAATAAAAAAAGGCACATGCCAAATGATGTGCCCCAAATCTGAAGTTTTTAAGCAGGTTTTTAGATGCTTTTTGCTTTTTCATAAGTTCCCAAAACACGTTCAATATAGTTTTGTGTTTCTTTAAATGGTGGAACACCACCGTATTTTTTTACATTTCCAGGTCCAGCATTATATGCGGCAAGGGTGAGTTCCAAATCTCCCTTATACATATCGTAGTATGACTTGAAATGTTTGACTCCCGCAGCGATATTTTCTTCTGGATTGAATGGATCAGCGACGCCATAATGTCGGATGTTAGATGGCATAAGCTGCATCAAACCGGATGCACCTGCTGAGCTGACTACGTTTGTGTTAAATCCAGATTCGTGTTTAATTATGCTTTTTATAAGAAGTGGATCAATGCCATATTTTTCACATTCTGTTGCAATAATTGCATCGTATTGGTCGGTTGTAAACAAGCTTTTATTTTGCAGTAAAGATAGATCAAAAGATCCTTGATACATTTGATGAGTCATGGATAAATTTTGCATATTTATGAGCCTATCTTGTCTTTTTTGCTGTAAATATACTTCAATTGGGATGGCTTGATTCATTTCTGCTTCCGTTAAAGTAATCATTTCGGGTGAGGATTCGCAAAAACTTGTATTGACGACAAGCTCTGAACTTTTTATTTTCTCGTTTAGCAGATTTGAAAAGTTTGTGTCAGACTGTACTTTTTGGATGGATTCATTTGTTTTTGTTTCAACCGTTTGGCTAGTATGGGTTTGATTGGTTACAAGCATTTTTTATTCACCTCTTTTGTTTTAAGTATTGATGATAAAATCGTTCGGTTTTACTTTGTACGGGTTTGATTTCAATATGTGTTTTTTTTAAAAGCTGTATAAAATCCTTCATGCCCGTTTCATAATTCTTTACTTCATATTCTACTTCATAATCCGTGTGTTGAAAATAGTTACTTTTGTCTAAAAATATGATTCCGTCTTTATAGGAACAGTGTGCACGGAATGTTTCGAGTTGACCTAAGTACTGCGGATGTAAATTTTCTGCTTGGATTTGACCTAAAATTTCCTGGATTTTTGAATGTTTTTCTCCAGCAATGATTTGTTGAGCCTCTCGATGTGTAAGAGTGAGATGATATTCATGTATACCATGCTTTGCCTGTTGTTTTAGTGTTAAGGTGAATTGGTTTTCCTTTTGACGAATACGAAGAACAGCCTTTCTTTTTTTTAGCTCAGCTTCTTGTGTTTCAAAATAAAAATTAATCTGTGGTGTAAAATGGTGTTCATTCAGTTGAAAATAGTGACAAAGCTGCATAAATTCATCAAGTGTTAGCAGGTTTTTTATTTCGATTTCTAGTTCGTATTTCATTTCATATCATCGTCCTTTTCGGAAAGTAAATGCTTCTTATATTTAGGCAGTTTTTTGGCTTATGATGAAAGCCATTCTTCTTATATTTTTTTATAATTTTTCAAGGTGATATGGTTCTAATGTATTGATATGTTTCATTTGTAGCAGGAAGAGTGTGACATGATCGATTGGTTTATATTATGAAATTGAAGAAACAAGTAAGTTTTCAATTGGGTAAATCTGGTAACCTTTTTATTTGTGTCCTTTTATATATCTTTAGCATAATACAGAAAAAACAATCTGACAATCATATGTTCAATAGTTCAAAAAAGGCATATGTTATGCAATGAAGAAATCATTTACATTTGCTTACTGTTGGTTGAAAATTCATCAATATGGGATAGACTATACTTGATGGGTATATATAGATAGAATTGTATGTTTGTCAGATGAAAAAGTTTGCTTAAAATATTTTGCCTAAATGAGGATATGTAATGCTTATCTTTCTTCTGTTTATGATACAATGAAAAAAGTTAAAGAATAGCTACTTTTTGTAATTGGCGGTGATTTGTATGATGGATTGGGATCAGCTTTTACTTCCATATAAACAGGCGGTGGATGAACTAAAGGTGAAATTGAAAGGGTTAAGGGGACAATATGAGAAATGTGGTTTGACGCCGCCAATTGAATTTGTAACTGGACGTGTGAAACCGATTACAAGTATTATGGATAAGGCAAGAAGAAAAAACATTGATTTTATGACAATTGAACAAGAGTTGCAGGATTTGGCAGCCATACGAATTATGGTTCCGTTTGTTGATGATATATTACGGGTTGTGCAATTATTAAAGGACAGAAATGACTTTGAAATTGTGGAAGAACAGGACTATATTTTACATAGTAAAAAAAGTGGTTATCGTTCATACCATATGGTGATTTTATATCCCGTTCAAACTGTAAACGGTGAGAAAAAGGTTTTTGCAGAAATACAAATTCGTACACTTGCAATGAATTTTTGGGCAACCATTGAACATTCTTTAAATTATAAGCATAAAGGAAAGTTTCCAAACGAGATGAAAGAACGTCTACAAAAAGTCGCAGAGGCTGTCTATTGCTTAGATGAGGAAATGTCAAAAATCAGGAAAGAAATTTGTGAAGCTCAAATTGTATTTTCAAATAAAATAACAGATGAATAATCTAGAGCTATAGAAGTTGTATGGGTTTTGTTGTGACCGTTTCATCATAGGGTAGGAGGAATATTATGAAAGTCAATGTGATTTCAAAGGGAGATCGGCGGTCGGATTTTATATGTATGTCTTTGATTGAGTATTTAAAGCCACATCAGTTTATTATTGATGAAGAAAATCCGGAATTTGTGATTGCGGTGGGTGGAGATGGTACGATGCTGCATGCTTTTCATAAATATAAGCATCGTCTGTCAGATACGGTGTTTTTAGGGATACATACAGGTCATTTGGGTTTTTATGCCGATTGGTCTCCAGATCAGTTAAAGGAGCTTGTACACGCATTGCGTTTTGTTCCTTATCAAATTGGAAAATATCCTTTGCTTGAGGTAACCATATGGTTTCAAAATGATCAAAAAGAAATTGTTGATTTGGCCTTGAATGAAGGAACCGTTCGCAGTGAGGAAGGTACATTTGTTATGGATGTAGAATTGCGTGGTCAATTATTTGAAACTTTCCGTGGGGATGGATTGTGTATTTCTACACCTTCTGGCTCCACAGGCTATAATAAAGGATTAGGTGGGGCAATTGTTCATCCCAGTCTAGAAGCCATTCAATTGACAGAAATGGCTTCCATTAATAATCGAGTATTTCGTACACTGGGCTCCCCGCTTATTTTACCCTCAAGTCATACAGTTGTACTGCGACCGGTCAGCAGTCAGCGCTTTGTTATGACGCTGGATCAATTTCGTCATATTTATGATGAAGTGAGATATATTCAATATCGTGTAGCAAAGCAGCATGTTCGTTTTGCACGTTTTCAGGCAACGCCATTTTGGAATCGTGTTAGAAATGCTTTTATTCATTAACGGGTATGCGGAAAGGAATGTTAGATCAATTTGTATGAACAAAATTTTACTGTAACTGAATCGGAGAACGGTATGCTGCTGCGGGCGTTTATTGGAAAAAAACGGATTTCTCGGAAGGCATTAACAGATATTAAGTTTCATGGTGGAAAGCTTTATGTCAATGGTATAGAAAAGAATGTTCGAACCATATTACAGACTGGAGATCAAGTAACTGTTGTTTTTCCACCTGAAAAAAGGGGAATTGAAATGCATCCAAAACCAATTCCAATTTCCATTTTGTATGAGGATGCATCCATTTTGGCAATCGATAAGCCATCAGGACTTCTGACCATCCCTTCTGCTTTTCATACAGGAGATAGTTTGGCGCAAGGCGTGTTGTTTTATTTTGATCAAATTGGATTGGAAAGTACATTTCATGCGATCAATCGACTGGATAAAAATACATCAGGTATTATGTTGGTCGCAAAGCATCGCTATATTCATCATTTGTTTTCGTGTTTGCAGAAAATACATGCAATTCAACGGATATATATTGCAATTGTTCATGGGGAAATCAGTGAAAAACAAGGTGTAATTGATGCACCGATCGGTCGGGTAGCAGAAAGCCTGATTACAAGGCAGGTTTGTCCGAATGGGCAGCGGGCATTGACAGAATACCAAGTGCTTTTTTGTCAAAATGGCTACTCGGTTGTAAAGGTTTTCCCGAAAACGGGACGTACACATCAAATTCGTGTGCATATGGCTTCTATTGGACATCCGCTGGTTGGAGATGATTTATATGGTGGAAGTGTGGAAAAGATGAACCGGCATGCATTGCATTCAACCCATATTCAATTTTATCATCCGATATTGGAGCAAGTGATAAATATATCATGTGCCGAGCCGATAGACTTTCAAGCATTTATTGCTGCATATATGTAAAAATAAATTTTATGAAACATGGAAAAAACCGAAATCAAGGCCATTTGAAGATTTCAAATACCTCTGATTTCGGTTTTTTCATTGGATAAAAACATATACAATTTTAAGTCTAGCCGAACTCATTGTGGCTCTGGTATTTTTATTAGACATTAAAGTGTAAGTTTTTGTTTTATTCGCTTATCAAAAGAGGCATGTACTTAGCTTGGCATAATTGACATACAAGTAAGCATAAATGTTTTTGTGTCTTACTTCTCCTTTATTCTACCAAAGTTTCTGTTTTTTATGTTTGATAAAGGACCATCTTCTTATAATTGAAAATTAGATCTTTATTTTTCAGCAAACATAAACTCTTTTGTCCTCGATCGAACATTTAAAACCAATCCAATACAAATCATATAGATGAGTAGAGAAGTTCCCCCATAACTGACAAACGGTAGGGGAATTCCAGTAATTGGCAATAAACCAATGGTCATTCCGATATTTTGAAAAACTTGAAAAGTCAATAAGCCGACAATTCCTGCACAAATATAACTTCCGTATGGATCATTGCTTTCGATCCCTGTAATAATCACGCGATAAATTAAAATAAAAAACAATGCAACTAAAATGCTAGCACCGATAAAGCCAAAGTTTTCTGAGAAAACCGCAAAAATAAAGTCAGTTTGGGGTTCAGGCACATAGACATTGTTTTCTGAGAAGCCTTTCCCAAGCAACATGCCTGAGCCAATGGATAAAAGTCCTTTTTGTAACTGATAACCATATTCAGGATATTCATATGGCAACAACCATCCATAAAATCTGCCAAGTTGATATTCTGGAATATATTTGGTAAAGATATCTGGAAATTGGAAATAAAACCATACAAGAAAGGCACCAATTGCAATGACACTTCCAGCAATCAGCATAATATATCGGAATCGGATTCCTGATACAATCATAATGGCGGCAACAATTGCGATAATGACCATGGCTGAGCCTAAATCAGGTTGTTTGATAATAAGTAAAAGCGGTGGTAAAGAAACCGCAGTGATTTTTCCGATTAATAACCAGTCATCTTGCTTGGTCGGGAAAAGGTGCTGTTCATTGTGTTTTGCAATAATTTGGCTGAGTACGAGAATTAAAACGAGCTTCATTAATTCTGCTGGCTGAAATGTTCCAATCCCTGGGATGCCATACCAGCTTGTTGCATTATTTAAAGTTAAGACAATCTCCTTTTCTATAAAAAATGGAATTTTATCCAAAAATTCTAGTCCAAGTAGTAGAAGCATCCCGAAAGCGTAGATGTACCAGATAATGTATTTGTAACGATCAAAATCAATTAACATTGTCATTAAAATCATAAATCCACCGAAGATATACCAAATCATTTGTTTTTGGGCAAAATTGGTATCCGCTAGCTTTGGTGGTATCAAATCCTGCGCAGACATGAGTGAAATGATGCTGATGACCCCGATGCAAAATAAACATAACAGCAGTAAATAATCGATTTTTGACTTGGATTTATTCATAATTGTTTTAAACCTCTTTTTTCACAAAACATAAGTATTCTACATTTACTATAGCTTATTTTTTATGATTTTAAAACTGATGTCTGCTATCATAAAGAAATTTTTAAGAATTTGTGGAAAAAAGGTTTTCAAAAGTTTATTTTGATGTTAAGATTAGTCCTAATACTAGGTGCTAATTTTAGGAGGAAAATCATGAGTCAACTATTAGCAGGAAAAACGTACATTATTATGGGCGTTGCCAATCATAGAAGCATTGCTTGGGGAATTGCTGAATCTTTATATCGACATGGGGCAAAATTGATTTTTACTTATGCAAATGAACGTTTAGGACAAGATGTCAAAAAATTAACAGCCACACTTGAAGGGGGAGAAAATTTTCTGCTCGTTCAATGTGATGTATCAAATGATGAGGATATTGCAAGCTGTTTTGCTAAGATTCAAAAATCATATCCTGTTATTCACGGGTTGGTTCACTGTGTTGCTTATTCAAAACGTGAAGAATTAAAAGGTGAGTATGTTAATACAAGTCGAGAGGGTTATTTACTTGCACAGGATATCAGTGTATATTCATTAACGGCTGTATGCAAAGCTGTGAAACCACTTATGAAAGAAGGGGGTAGTATTGTTACGTTAAGTTATTTGGGTGGTGAGCGTGTTGTTACAAACTATAATGTAATGGGTGTAGCGAAAGCAGCTTTAAATGCCAGTGTAAAATATTTGGCGAATGACTTGGGACAATACAATATTCGTGTGAATGCAATTTCAGCAGGACCGATTCGAACTTTATCTGCTAAGGCCATCGGAGATTTTCATTTGATTTTGAAAGAAATTGAAGAAAAAGCACCATTAAAGCGTACAACAACACTAGAAGAAGTCGGAGATACGACGGTATTTTTAATGAGTGATTTATCCCGTGGTGTTACAGGTGAACTGATCCATGTGGATAGCGGTTACCATATTGTTGGACTAAAATAATCATTCGATTGGATCATTTTTTATTATTTTAGAAATATTGAGCTGTCTTTGATGTAACAATCATACATCATTAGGCAGTTTTTTTATTTGGACAGACAAGTTTTGATTGGCTCCCTCATATAAATAAATGATTAGCCAGATTGAAGTAGGAGGAGAGAACCATGAGCACAAAAAGTAGACCGCTGCATTATATTGCGCAGCCGGATTTAAAGATCTCACCAGGAAAAATGCAAAAAAATTTTATTGTAAATCGAGAGAAAAAAAGTGCAGCCTTTGATTTAAATGGCAAAGTCGTGGTTGAAAATTATACGCTTGAAAAAGATTTTTCCAAAAAAACGAATAGAAGTCATTTAAAAACATCGCCACAATCAGAAAAGTCCACTGAAAAGAAAGCTTTTAAAGATATGAATATCGAAGAGAGGATTCGCTTTTTAACAGAACGTCCCTTTTTTATTCCACCTTCTCCATGTGAAATTGAGACGAAGACCCAGTCCTATTTTGGTTTTATTGAAAGCTGTGAGCGTGGTGTCATGCAAGTACGGCATTTAAATAGACAAGAGGTTTTTCAGGTAGACAGAAAAGATGTGACTGGGATTTTACTTTTACGTATGTAGAGAATCTGCCATGGTTGCTTTTGGCAGATCTCACTTTTATTTTTTTCTTAGCTCAGACGAACATCTTCCAAACATTCAATGCCACTGAAGCAATTTAAATCAACTGTGATGCAGCTATCTGTTAACTCCAAACAGAAGTTCGGTGAGCAATCGTTGTGACAATTTTCCTCTAATTCAGAGCGATGCCGCTCGTTTTCCATTTTTAATACACGTAAAATCGCACAATTGCCTTCAACGCATTCTACACGGAAAACAAAGGAAGGACATAAGCGTTGCTCTTCTTGACCATAACATTCATCACAATAGTTTGCTTCTGATCTGCGACATCTGCGGGATTTTTGACGATAATACGCGGTAAATGGTTTCCCATCATTTCCGAATAAAATAAACGGGCGGGTATTGGCTTGTAAAGCCTCCTGACGCTCTCCTAAAACTGGATTTAGGCAGTTGGTTAAGCAACATGGATCAATTACCGCATTTTGCAATTCATTAATAAATGCAACCACTTCAGCGACACAATTTGTTGTACGTGTATTGCTTCCAGAATTTCTGTTTGTACGGCATGGTGTGCCATTTGATTGATTGATACAACTCATTTTATTCACTCCTTGTTAAGAATCATTACACTTATAGCATATTGAAAAAAGATTTTTCTGATACGGACAAATTCCCTTGTTCTCAGAAAATAGTTGTTTGTTCTAAAAAAAGAATAGGAGGGGAGTTTTGTGACGAATTTTTATTTGCTTGTATTGTTTATATTGGCAACCTATCGGCTGACACGTATTGTTGTTTTTGATACAATTGGGCGAATCATTCGTGCGCCATTCATTGAAGAAAAATATGTAGAAGAAGATGGAGAAATCCAAAAATATACACGGTTGCGGTTTGAGACCGGACTTGGCAAATGGATTGGTACCTTGCTAAGTTGTTATTGGTGTGTTGGCGTTTGGATATCTTTTGGTTTGTATATGTTGTTTTATTTTTTCCCGGTATTTGGCTTTGCAGTTCTTTGTATTTTTGCGGTTGCAGGTGGTGCTGCGTTATTGGAAACCATAAATTTAAAAATAATGTAATGATTGTCCAAAAGATGGGATTTCGACTATACCGTTTGGTTTTTTTATTCATATGCTATCATGTAAGATCATATGTGAGGAGGATAAAAAATGGCTGACCAATTTTATAAAAAAGTATTGGATCTTCCGAAGCAAGTTACACAAACAACATTTAACACAATGACTGGTGTTGTAAAAACAACAATGCAGGTTCCGCAGCAAACGGTCAATTGGGTAAAACAAAAAACTTGTGGGAATTGTGGAAAAAATATGCCCAAGCAATAAGGGTTTATAAAGAAACAGATCGAAACGGCAAGTTTGTCTTTCGATCTGTTTTTATGTGTATGTTTTAACTTTATCATTTGTCATAATAAAGAGAGAATAAGATTATTGTTCTTGTGATAGAGAGATGAATGATTATCAAACGATTGGATATGATATCAAATCAAAAATTCCTCTGTTTTTATCAGCAGTTTATACCAAATAAAGATATGAAAATTTATCTTTTACATATTAAAGCAATTTTTTTACAGCAAATATATCTTTCGATAAAAGGATGTAGTAATGTTTGCCAATCAAAGAAAATGCAAGCTTTGTTTATTTACGACAATTCTTGTTCAGACATGTCTACAGCTTCAGATGCAGATACAACTAGACCAAAGCTTGTTTCTTTTAAGTTGGACTGAACAAGAAGATAGGGCTTATGTAATTGTTGTGCGCATTGAATATACGGATGTAAAATTTTTAATGGAATTTGTGCGTTTAACCGCAAAATTGTATCTGGTCTTTTTTTTAATGCATGTTGTACTTTTATAACAGATGCACCTGAATAGATCCGTTCTTTGCACCAAGCAAGTAGGCATCTTTCTTTGAATGTACCAAGAAAATCGGCATCATGTGCAGTCAAAAAGCTTTTTACTCCATACTGACCTTTTTGTATATACTCATCAATTCTATTTTTTTTCATAAAAATTGTCCTTTCGTCCGGTGTTTTTTATTAAAAATATATGATCTTAAACTATAGTGTATGTGTATTATGGTTAAAAATGAACATAATCCTAATCATTTTATTGACAAAATGAGACGATATTTGTTTTTCTTAATATGTCTATTGAAAAATAACGGGAATTTGCGAATTCAAGATGAATTTTTGAAGGGAAACTTTGATTTTTGTGGAATATGATAAATGCGGATATTATATGATAGTCAGGAGGAATTTGCGTGAGTAAAATTAGGATATGTATCGCTGATGATAATCAACAACTGCTACAAATGTTGACTGATTTTATATCTAAGCAAGATGATATGATAGTTGTTGATAAAAGTATGGATGGCAACAAAACTTTGGAGATGGTTGAACACCAAAAACCGGATGTGCTGTTGTTGGATATTATTATGCCTAATCTAGATGGTTTGGGTGTATTGGAGAAGCTACAAACCATGCCTGTGAAAAAGCCTTATACTATTATCCTGACTTCTATCGGGCAGGAAAGAATCACGCAAGAAGCACTGAGCTTAGGAGCAGATTATTTTATTTTAAAGCCATTCGATATGGAAAGTTTGGTAAATCATATTTCTGGTATATTTGCCACACAGCATAGAGAAGCAATTTCGATGATTTTAGAAAAACCTTCTGCAACCTATTATGAAAAAATGGATATAATGACTGGGAATACATATAAAAAATCTCAAAATTTAGATACGAGTATTACAGCGATTATTCATGAGATTGGAATACCAGCTCATATTAAAGGATATATGTATTTACGAGAAGCGATTACAATGGTTTACAATAATGTCGAATTAATTGGAGCAGTTACAAAAGTATTATATCCTGATATTGCAAAAAAATATAATACAACAGCAAGCCGTGTAGAACGTGCCATTCGGCATTCTATTGAAGTTGCTTGGTCACGTGGGAATATCGACGCCATTTCTAATATTTTTGGTTATACTGTATCTTCATCGCGGACAAAACCAACAAATAGTGAGTTTATAGCTATGGTTGCAGATAAACTGCGGTTGGAAAATAATATTCGGATTTAGTAGAAAAGTTGAATTTGCTCCTTATGTAAAAGAATAAGAAACAAATGGTAACTGGAAATAAAAATTGAAAAGTTTTTTGTTTTGATGTAATGAAAAAGTCATATGAGATGAAACTATAACATCCTACATTATTTTTGGGCAGTAAATAAGATGCTGATCTTTATTTTATATGCTATCATTTAAGACAGAAATTGGGAGGCGTTGCATAAAAATGAGATTCAGTTTGGAAGAAAGAAAGCGTGCAAAAAAATTATTTCTGTATCAATTAATATTATGGGGATTGATAGATTTATTGATCTTAAAAAATATACTCTCTAATCTGATTCCTGACAGTGTCGTTTTAAGTTTTGGGATTGTTATATTGGGTGAATTTATGTTTACGGTCATTTCGATTTATATGGATATTCGTTTTTCCAGATATTTGAACCGAATCAAAACGCAAGGAAAATCATGAAAAAATTTACATGCCTGTTATGGTATGATATGATATAGGTGAAGAGAAAGTGAAATGAAGAGTCTTGGAGGTACAGCATATGGGATTTTTTTCTTTTTCGAGATCAAAAAAAAGGTATAGCAAACATTATGGTGGTCATCATTATAAACGCGAAGGATTAATGGATAAATTGGGCAGAATGCTTCGTTCTCATTCATATTCTTCCAGACATAAAAGAAGATATGGGCATTCCTTTTCTTCTTACTCAGACAGACATTATTCTCGTCCTTATGGTTACAAAAGAAGATATCATAAAAGTTCTTGGTCGTAAGCATGTGGTTTGGCAAAAAATATGTTGCATCTGGCCAATGTATTGAAGGGTATGAAGTTTTGGATGTAATTGGAGAAGGCAGATATGGTATCTGCTATCTTGTTGTCCATAATGGAAAACGATATGTTTATAAAGATTTTAAAAAACGTGAATGGAAAAAGTCTGGTGAAAAGGCTTTTTTAGAGGCGGAAATTTTACAGATGTTAAGAAAGCCGTTTTTCCCAAAACTTTTTCATGTTGTTCATACAAAAGAGAAATATGGACTTTTGTTGGAATATATAGAAGGTTCAACAATTGAAGAATGGTTATTTCGGGATGAGTATATATTTTTAAAAGAAGAACGCAAAAAAATTTTTTTACAGCTTCTTGAATGTGTGCGCAGTTTACATCAAATGGAGATTGTTCATCGGGACATTCGACCATCGAATGTGATTTATCATCAAGAGAAAATTTATTTAATTGATTTTGGTCTGGCTAGAAAACAAAATGAAACAAAATATGTTCCGCAAGTGGATTTTTCCTATTTGGGACATTTTCTGTTATATCTTTATTATTCTGATTTTCCCAAGAAGCAGTTGAAAAAAAAGCCTTGGTACGACGAGTTACCGCTCAGTGAAAAAGAAAAGCTTTTTTGTAAGCGCTTGCTTGGATTTGAACCGAAGTTTACAAATATTGCTGATGTGGAGCAATTTTATTGTGAGTTATAGTAAGCAACTTAATGGACTTTTTTCAAATAAATTGGTAGAATAATCGCAGCTTACTTGGTTTATCTGTTACAATAAACAATATGATTTTACATGAATAAAGGAGAGACAAAATTTTATGAGCTGTTCATCCCCAATGGAGGAGCGTGTGTTTCAGGCACGTAAAGAGGCAGAAGAAATCGGTTTTATATCATTATATACGCCTGAAGAGGTTGATACATATTTTCAAAAAAGTGGAACAACATTTGTTTTAGTTAATTCAATCTGTGGCTGTGCTGGAGGAAATGCGCGTCCAGCAGCAGATGCAGCATTGTGTACAGACTTTCGTCCAGATCATTTGGTAACCGTTTTTGCTGGTCAACAAAAGGAGGCAACCGAACGTGCACGGGAATATTTTGAAGGTTATCCACCTTCTAGTCCATCTTTTGCCTTAATGAAGGATGGAAAATGTGTTGGAATGGTTGGACGGGATGAAATTGAAGGTTTTTATCCAGTACAAATTGCTGAAAAGCTTCAAACTTTGTTCGAAACCCATTGTGAGCAATTATAAAATGTTTGATATGAAAAAAGAGACGAATGAAGCGTCTCTTTTTATTTTATGAGAAAATTAAAATGTGTACAAGGTTTAAGTTAGGTAGTTTCTTGTTTAGGGGCATATCAGAATTCCACATCATTATAAGAAAGGAGATTGTATAAGGTTAAGGATATAGAAATAAAAACGGGAATGCTGATCTTTATTTTAAGTACGTAGACAAATTTTATCTATTGTTTTCCCTGGTGAGTATTTTGGCTCAAGGTTAAGTTGAATAGATTCTATGTATAAGATAATTAAAATAAAAGAATTTTTAAAGAGAGTACATGAGACATTGGAAATCTAAACCATCTTGAGGATTATATTCCGGTGTGAATATTGTATATTTTCTGTCAAAATAAATTTCACGAAGCTGTTGCCTGGTATAATTTTTGAAATCTGGATGTGCATGTCCATACAAAAAAGTGCAAAAAGCTTGGAATCCTTCTTCTTGTATATTTTTGGCGTTATAAACTTTTTTGTGTGACGTTTGCTTACAGTATTCTTTCTGTTTCTTTTGGTAAGTATGATAAATAAAAAGCATTTTATATTCAATATCTTTAGTAATACGGTTGTTCTCATACATAAAGAATCTCTCCTTTTCTTTTATTCTAAAACAATTTTAAATAAGAATACATACTAGATTTTAAAAAATAAGTCGTTTTTTTTTTGACGACTTATTTTTGATAATAAAGGATTATACAAAGAAAGCAATGCCAGCTACGACAGAGGATAAGAGCATTGCAATAATCATTAAATAAACTATAAATTTTTGTCCTTTAGATTTTTTTCTTGCCAAATGAATTCTCCTCTCCTATTTAAGCTGATTTGATTTATTGTTATTGTATCTGTTTATTTAGTCAGATTCAAGACATGCTTTTATTTTGATAAAAAGTAACCATCTGTTTAGATAGAAGATTTTATTGGAAATCTGTTATAATAAATCATAAATAATTGGACAAAGGATGAAAAAATGAAAGTTGTATTTTTGGGAACTGGGGCGGGAATGCCTTCAAAGTTAAGAAATGTAAGCGGAACAGTGCTTGATCTTTCTCAAGAAAATGGTACACATTGGCTGTTTGATTGTGGCGAGGCGACACAGCATCAAATTTTATATACGAGTATAAAACCAAGAAAAATTGAAAAGATTTTTATTTCACATTTGCATGGTGATCATATTTTTGGCTTGCCAGGTTTATTGGGGAGCCGTTCCCATCAAAATGGAGAAACAAAGGTCTGTATTTATGGTCCGAAAGGGCTTGAAGAATTTATTTATACAGCCTTCAAGGTTTCGCAAACAAAATTAACCTATGAATTGCAAATTTATGTGGTTGAAGAAGGTGTGATTTTTGAAGACGAGCACTTAGTTGTAAAAGCCAAACGCATGCAGCATGGCATGTTATGTTTTGGCTATTCAATTTTGCAAAAAGATTTACCTGGTGCACTGCAAGTTGAACGTTTAAAAGCTATGGGGATTCAGCCTGGACCGATCTATCAAGAAATTAAACAAGGTAAGCAGATTACACTGCCTAATGGTCATGTGATTTGCGGAACCGATTTTATTGGTGCGCCGAAAAAAGGAAAAAAGCTTACTTTTATTACAGATACACATGCTATATCACAAAGTATTCAATTTGCACAAGGTAGTGATTTATTGATTCATGAAGGAACTTTTTCGCAGGCTGAAGCTCTGCAGGCGGAGCAATATTTTCATAGTACGGTTTCTCAGGCAGCCCAAATAGCAAAGGAGGCCAAAGTAAAGCAATTGATTTTGACTCATATTAGCAGTCGCTATCAGAAAAAAGATTGGCTGACATTATTGGAAGAAGCGACATGTATTTTTCCTAACACAGTCATGGCAGAGGATTGGTCGGAATGGGTATTTTAAAAGATGAAAAAGTGTAGGGTGAGCAGGTGGGATAATGAGAAAGTTATATGAAGGAGTGTATCAATTGAATTTGCCAGTTGCGCAACCCATTCATCAAGTTTATGCGTATTTGATTCTGGCGGATAAAATTACATTGATTGATGTCGGTGTTTCAACAGAAGTATGTCGTGAAACACTTCAGGTCCAATTGGCGGAAATTGGTTTAAAAATAGCGGATATTGATCAAATTGTTTTGACACATCATCATTATGATCATTGGTCTGGAATTTGTTGGTTTTCCAAAGATATTCCAATTTATTTACACCATCGGTTTTATGAAGTCTCACAAATTGAGGGCAGCGATCCGAATAAAATGGCACAAATGCTAAATGACTTTGTATATCAAGTTGGATTGCCGAAAAATTACAGCGGTGATTGTTTGCAGATTTTTAAAGTTGCAAGTTATCATTTACCATTTTCCAATTTGCATATTGTTAGAGAAGGTGATGTGATACCGTATACCAACGGGCTTTACGTAATAGAAGTACCTGGACATGCAACGACTCAGATTGCTTTGATCTCTCCAACATTAAATCTAGCATTTTCGGCTGATGTGTTGATTTATAATCAAAATTTATCAGTTTGGATGGAACAAAAGCTGCCGACTGATTGTTCTCGTCCAAAATTTATGTTGGCATATTTGGACACTTTACAAAAGTTGCGTAAAAAAAATTTGTCTAAACTTTATCCAGGACATGGGGAAGATATTACAGACATAGAAGGACAAATTATACAAAGATTACTCCATATTGAAAAGAAAAAGGAGCAGATATTGAAAAAGATTGATGCTAGCACATCTCAAACCGCTTGGGAAATTTATACCCGATTATATTCTAAACGTTTTATTGAACGTTTTTTTACATTGACTTTTGCTGAGACTTTTGGTGTATTGGACTTGCTTGTACTAGAAGGGAAGATTGAAATGGATGAAACGAAAACACCATTTCAGATTCGAAAACGAGTAGATCAATTATGAAGCATGTTTTAATTACGGGTGCAACAAGCGGAATTGGAAAAGATTTAGCATATGTTTGCTTGCAGCATGGATATATGCCGATTTTAACAGGACGAAATCAAGAAAAGTTAATCGATACTCAACGTATATTACAAAATGAATTGGGTAAGAATCCGCCAATTTTTCATTTGGATTTATTGCATACAAAACAAATCAAAGAGAGTATTGATAATATTCTTTCTTATTATGAGGTAGATGTATTGATTAACAATGCAGGATATGGAAAATTTTCACCATTGTCGGAATGTTCGGTTGAACATTTGCAAGGTATGTTTCAGGTTAATATGATTGGTTTGTCTTTGGTAACCCAAACGGTACTACCCAAAATGGTGGAACGAAAGTGTGGACATATTATCAACATCGCTTCATTGGCAGGGAAAATGGCAACCGCAAATGCAAGTATATATGCAGCGTCTAAGCATGCTGTTTTAGGATTTACAAATGCACTGCGTTTGGAGTTGCATAAAGAAAATATTCTTGTTACGTCTGTAAATCTAGGGCCGGTTGCAACTTCGTTTTTTCAAACTGCTGATGCAAGTGGACAATATGAACAGCGTATGCAAAAATACATGCTCAATAGTAAGGTCGTTGCTACACGCATTGTCTCATTAATCGGAAAAAAGAAACGGGAATTAAATCTGCCGTATTGGATGGGAATTGGTGCGAGATGTTACCAGCTTTGTCCGGTCTTGGTAGAACGGATTTTAGGTAGGTATATGTATTTGAAATAATGATGTTATGTACGTTGTAGATAGAAACATACAAAATATCAGAACAAAAGTTTATAAAATAAGAATATTTCATATTTTTTAGTAATTTATTTTGGAAAATTGCTTGCCTGAGTTGGATTATCAAACAAGAGACTTTTTATTTTGTATTCGATATGGTCAATTGTCTTTTGAAAAAATTAAGTATACTCAATAATGGTTGGGTAGCAATAATCCGAATTTTTTATTTATTTTCCGTTGTTCTAAGTATATAGATTTGTGAGTTGATTAGGGGACTGTTAATTACAGAAGTCACTCCATATTTTATAAAAATTTTTTAAAATAATTCATTCATAAAATAAATTCCTTTTACTTTATTTAGGCATTCATCATCCTTTATAGGTGGGTGATGAATGCTGTTTGGTATAAGAGGTTACCGTTGATAACTTAAAAGTCGAGAGAAAGGCATGTTCATGTTGCCTTTTT